>JAEEGL013932448.1_pt1 | contig 16469 bp, 14 predicted proteins | sample 9134231 | NCBI WGS metagenome assembly JAEEGL01 (sample SAMN16246548, study PRJNA631951) | gut metagenome | biome: gut microbiome; feature: rumen; material: fiber-attached | host: Bos | place: Iran: Karaj | collected 2018-10
GATATAGAAATATCTTCTATCTTTAATTTAGAAAAATACGTAAGAAACGATAAACTTTTAGTTGCTAATTTATCAAACTATAATTTTTCTGGTACTGCAAAGTTACTTTCTTATAAGAAGCTCCCTTATCAAAGAATTAACCGATTTAAACATTTTCCTGCTTCAATAACAGGAGATATAAAAAACATTCCTATTCAGGAAAATTATAAATACATCAACGAATATTTAATTCCTCTGGCAAACATTGAAGGTTTTTCCATAAAAACCTATGATTTACCTAAATTTTCTAAAACTGATATAAATATTTCAAAAAATAAAATTGAAAATTCTCTTATAAAAATAGAAATTAATAATGACGGAACATTAAATATAACAGATAAAACAAATAACAAATCATTTAAAAATCTGCATAATATAATTGATGAAGGTGATTTTGGCGACAGTTATAATTTTTCACCAATTATAAATGAAAAACCTTTAAAAGCCGAATTTATATCTTCAAAAATCATTGAAAACGGACAATGCAGAGCCTGTTTAAGATTAACATATAAAATTAACATTCCAAAATTCGCTAAAAGCAATAAATATAGAAGCAAAACTTTTTCTAAAACAATTATTACTACTGATATATATGTTTATCAAAAAAATAAAAGAGTCGAATTTAAAACATCTTGGACAAATTCTTCAAAAAATCACAGACTAAAAATAAATTTCAATTTGCCCAAAGATATAAACAATATAAAAGCAGAAAATGCCTTTGGTACAATAGAAAGAAGCTATAATCCAAAATATAATTATAAAAAACTTATACCTGCAAAAAAGGGAGAAGAACTTGATTTGAATACAAATTCGTTTCAAAGATTTATTTCCGCTCAAGGATTATGTATTTTTACAAAAGGACTCCAAGAATATGAAATTTCTAAAAATGAACTTAATATTATTATTTTAAGAAGTTTCGGTATTATTGCAAAAAAACGGCTTGATACCAGAGGATTTGCGGCTGGCCCGCCTCTTCCAACGCCGGAAGGTCAAGTTCTCCAAAAGTGTGAAGCACAATATTCTTTATTAATCTCTGATGATGAGAATGAAATGTTTAAAAATGCCGATTTTTATTATAATCCTATCATTTGTTTTGAAGGGAAAGCTAAAGAAAATACATTCAAAAATATAAGTTTCTTAAATTTACCTGAATATCTACAAATACATTCAGTTTCTTTTTCGTTGAAAAATAATGGATTAATTGCTTGTATTTTTAACAGTTCAAACAAGAAAATTGAGACAAAATTCCATTTGAATTCCAAAAATATTTTTGAGATAAATTTGGCGGAAGAAAAAATTACGGGAGAAAATTTAAAAGAACAAACAGTAACTTTTGAACCAAAAAGTTTGAAATTATTTTCTTTTACAAGATAAGACCTAATCCAATAATGAGCAAATTCATTATTAATTCCGCCCACTGAGCATTTCTCTCCATTTTTCTCATTTCGCCATAATCATATCCATAATTGTTATTTTTTGTAATCATTTTAGCCAATTTTGTTAGGCGCTGTTTTTCTGACAAATTATCTTGATACGCTCCGAAATAAAATTGTTCTAATCGTCTTATTCGATCATTATCACTATTATCAGGATAAGTATGTGAAAAAGTTTCCAATTCCATTTCTTGCAAAATATTTGAAATTCTGCTGTTAGTACTACCATACATACTGCTATCATTTTGTGGAATATAGTAAGAATTTCTTTCTTGAAAATTTTGAGGTTTATTAGAAATTTTACTTTGCTGCTTCAATTTTTCCACTCGTTCATTTAAAGATAACTCGTTATAAATTTTCCCATATAATTTTTCTTCGAGCCGGTCTAACCTTTTGTAAATATCTTCATGTGCATAGGATTTTGATAATGTTTTTTCTTCTATCAATGTAACCATTGGATAATCATTATTTTCCGCTTCTTTATATTCATCTTCCGAATAATCATAAGTTTGTTGATTATAATTATTTATATTCAATAATTCTTCTTTTGGGTAAATTTTGTATATTTTTTCCAACCTTTCTTCACTGTTTCCTATGTAGTTTTTTCCATAGATTTCTCTTTCTATTCTGTCTACTCGCTGTGAATAATTTTCATTAGGATAACTAATTCCAAAAAGTTTATTTTCAAGCGCTGTCACATATTGAGAATCACAAAAAGCAGCATTTGAAAATAAGAAAATAAATATAAAACATATAAAGATATTTTTTATCATAAGCCTGTTTCCATTAGTATTTATAATGAAGTATTCAGCTTATTCAAGAAAATTTCATCGATATAATGACTAAAAACTGGATTATTATTTTTTTAAATTAGGATTTTTTATTACAACACCACATTTAGAACAGGCTAAATATTCTTTTGATGAGTCCAAAGGAATAAATGTATGATTACAATATTCAATATCGTCCTGCAAATTTGTTTTATCCTTTGGTTTGCTCATTTTTAAAAAAGCTTTAATTATAGCTTCAATCAAATACATTTTCGTTCTCTTTTTCTTCAAAATATTTATTCAAAATCCTTAAAAATTCTGTTTTAAAATGATTATAATCATATATTAACGATGTTTTATAAGCATTTTCTTTAATATTTTCCAATGAGTCTTTATTATCTAAGATATAATTCAACATATTTTTGAGATTTTTAATGCTGTGATTTGATATATCAAAGATAAATCCGTTTTTACCATATTCGATTATATCTTTTACTCCGCATCTTGAACTTACAACAACAACTTTTCCAAAATTCATAGCTTCTGTCGCTGTCAAACCAAATGTCTCACGTTTTGAAGGCATAAGTAAGCAATCTATTGAATTATAAAACTCGCTCATATCCGATTGAAATGTCAAAAACTCAACTTTTTTCTCTAATCCGAAAAATTTTAAATAATATTTAAAATAAGTAGGAACTTCTTCTCTTGGGTATATAATTTTTAATTTAAAATTCCTATATCTTAAACTACTCAATACTAATAATAATAAAAATCCTCCCTTATTTTCAAATCCTCTGCCCACAAATCCAAAACAGAAAGGAGAATGATTTTCCGTATTTATATTTCTTTCTTCACATATAGCAGGAGGAATAATATAAACATTTTCACCGTTAACATTGAGTAAATTAATCAAGTCATTTTTCAGGATTGTTGAAGGAGTAAGAATAACCTTATATTTTTGTGCTAATTCCTTCTGCTTTTTCATCTCTTGCATAGCAAATTTTCTTCTTTTATTGGCAAAAATAGTTGTAATTAATGCATAGATTGGGGGTTTTACAACATTTTCTCTAAATGCTCTTGAATGCTCATGCAAGTAAACAAAATCAGTCTGCATATTAAAATTCGTTGATAAAGTTAAATCATAATATTTTTTTCTCACAACTTGTGCAGCTGTCTGGTAAAAATGCCCTTCGGTAAGTCTTATGATATTAATGTTGCCTAAATGTTTGCTTCGATTTTCTCTGCAATAAACATCAACATCAAAACCGTTTTCAACAAGAGTTTTTATTAAAAGATAGTTAACTTTTTCTCCTCCTGATGAAAAATTTTCATCTTCAAAAATATAATTAATTACAGCAACAGATGTCATTTTGTTTTTTTATCCTTTTTTAAATTTTTTAACTTTTTATTCAGATAAGTATTCAGATTATTTAACTCATTTTTGGTAATTTTTCTGTATTGTTCCTTATCAAGTCCCTGTAAAGTTATTGTACCATGTGAAATTCTTTTTAACGCAACAACTTCCTTACCCAATTTCTCCATCATTTTACGAATTTGTCTGTTATATCCCTGGTAAAGAGTTATTCTTAAAATAGAAATACCTTTGTCAAAATCAATAAGTTCAACTTCACAGTAAGCAATTTTATCTTTTTCTATTTCTATACCATTTTCTAATTTATAAATATCCCCCTCAGATAATTTACCTTTAATTGAAACACGATAAACTTTAGAAACCTGAATTTTAGGGTGAGTAAGATTTTGCAGAAGTTCACCGTCATTTGTCATAATTAATAAACCAGAAGAAGCCTTGTCTAATCTTCCGCAAGGATTAAGCATTCTAAAATTTTCCGGTAAAATATCATAAATAGTTTTTCTTGATTTCTCATCTGATTTCGTTGTAATAAAACCTGCCGGTTTATGAAAGATATAATATTCATAATTTCTTTTTTGAATATTCTTACCTTCTATACTGACTTTATCTTTTAAGGATATCTTTGTTCCCAATTCTCTTATTATTTTTCCGTTTATGCAAACTTTTCCTTCAAGAATGAGTTTATCCGCACTTCTCCTTGAATAATCTGTATTTTCCGCAATAAATTTATTAAGTCTTAATAGTTCTTCCTTCATAGAAAAAATTATTAAACAAACATATTATATTGGCAAATTAGAATAGCAAATTTTATTTTTTTAGCTTTTAAAATATTTGTAACAGCATAAGAATTATTAAAATGCATATTTTAACATTAAATACTTATAAAAATATTTTTAATCAAACCTTTTGCTCAAATATAAAATTTATTCCGGTAAAAAACAGAGCAGAAGCTAAAAAAGTGGCTGAGTTGTATACAAGTATGAAAGTATATCCAGAAAAACCTCTTTGTAAATTTATTGAAAAACTCACAAAAGACCTTGATACTTATACTTCAACCAAAATTTTTTATGATACGGCAAAAGACGATACTCCTCATCATATCGAACTTGTAGAAAATGACAATGAACTCATAGGTGCCTATTCATTGAATTATAGTGAAAATAATCCCGTCGCCTATATTGATTTTATGGTAGAAACTCCGCAAATAAGGAAGAAAAAAATTTCTAAAGATTTTCTTTTAGCTATAGCAGAGAGAATATGCGATATTGGAAATTCAAATAATATAAAATTTATCAGATGGAGTTCTAATTTAAAAAATCCATTGGCATCAAATTTATATAAAAAAAGAATTAAAAACGCAAATACTCAAATAAATTTGCAAACAAACAGTCTTATATATACTGTAGAACTAGATAAATTCAAAAATAGTATAGATGAATATAAAAGAATACATTAATTTTTTATATTATGTATAAAAAATTGAGCATTTTGGGCTCAATTTTTGGAATAATAATATTATTAAATATCTGATATTACTTAAATTTAAGAATATAGGGTATTGCTTCTTTCTCATCAATATCAAGATTTTCTCCTATACTTAATATATCAATTGCTCTTTGCAATTTGTCTGTAACAAGTTGTTCCGCAGGTCTTCCAGCGCTTTTACCCGAAATTTCCTTCCATATATTATTAAATCTTCTTTCAGTATTTGAATCTAAAACCGACTCTGATTTCATAAAAGCTACTATAAAATCCACCGTCTTATTTATTAAATCAGAACGAATGCTGGTTTGACCATTTCCTTGCATTTCTATAGAAGTATCTTTGATTAATTTATCTGCCCATTCAACAGCTTTGTTAACATCATTAGGAGATTTTATGAGACAAATTGATAGAATTTTATTCTCAGCATTTGCTAATGGAGTAAAGAATTTAACCGGTCCATGTTGATTGTAAACAATACTTTCAATAATAGCTTTATTCTCTGGTGTTATATTTGTATCACTAACTTCTTTAAGCGCTTGTATGCTTATCATACTGCTATTATCTATTTTTGTAATATCTATGTTTTCTAAAACAGTTTTTGGTTCTGTAATAGTTATTTTATCATTTGTTGAATTCATAGATATTTCTATTTCTCTTTCTACAAAACTTATCCCGCTTGGATTAGACTTAACATTTTGCGGTACAGTAATACAAGATGGTGCAGGCTTTGGTGCCGGTATGCTAATTGGCGGCAATTGCGGTGCTACCGTTGTTTTTAAAACAATAGTATTTTGACCGGCTTGTACAGGTAAATTTGAAAAACTTCCCATGAATAATTCCTCCTAAAAAACTTTTGTATCCCAATAATATGTTTACTTGTATTAATAAAAATTTTTTCTGAGGAAATTGTGCGCAATACAATACAAAAAAATAAAATATAATACAATACAATTGTGATGTATAACTGTTTTTAATCTATTTTATTTTAATTTTAATATACTGTTACAATATTAAGTTTTATTACAAAATTTTTATATAATTACAAAAACATTTCTATACAGGCAATTTTATTGAAAATTCCGTTTTTACATCGGGACTGCTTTTGACATTTATCTCTCCGCCATGCAATTCTATTATTCTTTTACTCAAATATAACCCTAATCCGCTGCCGACTTTCCTAAACTTGCTCGCAGCAGAATAGTATTTTTCAAAAATTTTGGATAAATCTCCTTCTTTTATGCCCATACCATTATTTTCAACAGTTATATAAATATGAGTTTTGGTTTTCTTTATATTAACTTTAATTATACTGTTTTTATCTGAATAATTAATCGCATTTGAAAGAATATTTTTAAAAACTCTTGATAATTCTACTCTATCAACATGTGCAAAAAAATCTTTTCCGCTAGCTTTAAGTTTAACACTTTTTCCGCAATCTTCTATAAAAAATGAAAGTTTTTTTATCTCATCCTCAAGTATATTTTTTACGTCACAGTTTGATTTAGATATTTTAAAACCATCATCGTCTATTGAATATGAACAAAGCAGATTAGAAACCAATGTTATTAAATCATCATTACAGGTTATGAGGTTTTCTACCGCATCTTTTTGCATCGGAGTGAGTTTTCCGAAGGACTCATTATTTAATAAATTAAATATATTACCCTGAGCCAAAATAGGTACCTTTAAATCATGTGTCAAGGCTGCCTCAAATGTATTTTTCAAATTTTCAAGCTCAAGCTCTTTTGTAATGTCTTTTGAAACAATCAAATATTGTTTATTTTTATTTATATCTGTATATGTAATCAAACTAATATTAAAAATTCTATAGATACCATCAATTTCAAATTTCAAATTTACTTCATTTCTTTTTTGCTTAAAAAAGTTTTTTAAAGATATGGTATTTTCTGAATTTGGATAGTTAGTAATTTTATATTTTTTTAGGACATCAAAAATATTTTTATTAATAAGCTTATTAGGAGAAATATTTAATCTTTTTGCACATATAAAATTAATCTGTAAAATTCTGTAATCTTCAGATAAAGTTAGTATGCCTTCTCTCATGTTGTTAAATATATTTGCAAACGAAAGAGATTTTTGCTTTAAAAAGTTTTGATACTCTTTAATCATATTCTCTCTATCCTCAATAGATTCAAGCATCTTGTTGATATCTTCAATTATTTCCTGATTTTCGGAAAATTTCTTTATATCTATTCTTGAGGAAAAATTTCCATATCTGACATCTTTTGCAATTTTTCCGATAGTTTTTATTAATTTATTTATTGCTTCATTTTCCATAAAAAATTCCTTTTAAATTATAGGGAATTATATTCCGTTTGCTTTTTTATTATACATTATATATCCCCAGCAACCGAGAACTATATTAGGAAGCCAAGCTGCTAATATAGGAGGCAGAATTTCCGATTTTCCTGTTGCAATAGCTATTGCTCTTAATATATAGAAAATGAACAATATTAATATGCTGAATAACATACCCCTGTTAAATCTTGCCCTTGGACCAGTTATTGCCAAAGGAATAGCAATAAGTGCAAATACAATTGCTGTAAGAGGAAGAGCTATCTTTTCATGTCTTAAAATTTTAAATTCTAATATTTTTTTCTTTAAATCTTCTGTTTGTTGTTCTTCATATTCTTCTTGTGCCATCCCTACTGCTTCTTCATAGGACATACCATCCTCAATTGCCTGAGCAATTTGCTGTTGCAAAACAGCTTTTCTCATCATTCGCTGTTCTTCAGTAAAATTACTCTGAAGCTTTTCTTGCTCTTTTATCTCTTCCGATTTTTGCTTAATATATTTTCCTAAATTGAAAAAGTTAAAATCATTTTCACTAACGTTAGCTATTCTCTCAACAGCCTCAGAAGTATTATCAAAGTTAAGCTGCTTAAAAGTAGCTGTATTTAAAAATTTATCATTTTTATTTATTGTATATACAGCTCCGTTTTCTAAAATCCATCCTTCAGGAGTAGTTCTGCCTTCTTTTGAGTAAGTAACTTGAATTGTATTTTTTTCTGCAAGATTAAGTATCATAATGTCATGAAGTTTTTTATCTTCAACAGAGGCTATATGAAATATCTTTTTTAACATTCCGTTTTTAATTTCTTTATATGTAAAGTTTTTCTTTCCCTCAGGTACATTCTTTTGTACAATTGCAAGCACAGTAAGCATCTTTGCTTTTTCGGATGCATAAGGAGCAACTATCTCATTAACAAAAAAGCCCAAAACAGCTGCACCCAAAGCACAAATTAAAATAGGCTTCGCAATCCTTTTTATACTGACTCCGCAAGAGCGAAGAATAACTATTTCATGTTCGTTATTCATTCTATTTACGGTAAGCAATGTGGATAACAATACTCCCATAGGTACTGCTAAAACCACCATAGATGGCATTTTTAATATAATTAGCATTGCTGCAACATGAAGGGGAATGCCGTAATCTGTTACTTGCTTTACAATTGTTAAAAAAGCATCAGTTGCAAATATTATAGATGTAAATACAACTATACCTATCAAAAACGTTTCAATAAACTGAGTTAATATATATCTATCCAAAATTTTTAACTTTTTAAACATGTAAATATCCTGCAAAAATTTTTATCTTGTGTTAAAATCATATCGAACAATTAAAATAATTACAAGTTTTAGGAGAAAAAATGTCAAAAATAATTGAAATTAATGATTCAAATTTTGAAGAAGAAGTAAAAAATTCTACAGTTCCTGTTTTGGTAGATTTTTGGGCACCATGGTGCGGACCTTGCAGAAAATTATCACCCGTTGTTGATGAATTATCTGAAGAATACGCCGATAAAATCAAAGTTGTAAAAGTTAATACTGATGAAAATTTAAAAGTTACACAAGAGTTCAGTATTAGCGGCATACCTTGTGTATTGCTTTTTAAAAACGGACAAGCAGTTGAACGCTTAGTCGGACTTATGCAAAAATCACAATTAGTTTCAAACATTGAAAAATACATATAAATTAGGTAGCAAAAAATTTTTTTCAGGCTTTTTATATAAAGGCATGGTTGTGTAAATTTCTTTGAAAGGAGAATATATGTCTGATACAAATATTAATCCGGTTGCACTTTCTTCCGCTGTAGTCGCAGGAGCAGTAGGTGCTACAGTTGCCGCAAAAGCTAAACCCCTTGTTAATAAAGCTGTTAATATGGCTACACCGGTTGTTGATACGGTTTCTGTTTCTGCAAAAAAAGCAGCTAGCTCCGCTAGTGAAAGCTTAGGTGAATTAGCAGTTGGTATACAAAAGTTTTTCGTCTCACTTGAAAAAACTATTGTAAAAGGACTTAATGTATTAAAAGATTTTGTTGTAGATTTGGTAGGAAAAATCAAATTACCTGAAACTTCTTCAAAATTGGTTAATAATACAAAAAATATATTAAAGAAACCTGCTGTCATTGCCGGAGTTACTGCCGGAGCATTGTATACAGGTTATAAATTAATTTCTTCTCAAAAAGAAGATAGGTAAGGTACAATACCTAAAAAACAAAAGGCTGTCATCTCAGACAGTCTTTTGTTATTTAAAATAACTGATTTTTATAAACGATTTTTCCGTTTATCATATTAAATATAACATCAAAATTTTTGTTCCAAAGAACCAAATCTGCTGTTTTATTTTCTGCAATTTCTCCGATGTCGGATAAATTCAAGCTATTCGCAACATTTTTCGCAGCACAGTTAATATACTTTTCAAATCCTATATTTTTAAGCATTTCATCAAGGAAAAATGTACTGCCGGCAATAGTTCCATCTTTTGATGAAGCTATATTATTATTTATAAATATTTCTTCTCCTCCAAAAACGGTTTTCTCTTTTTTTGAATACGCACAAGGCAACGCATCAGAGATAACAATAACTCTATTTTCCGGTTTTATTTTAAAAACTAATTCAACCGTACCTTTATGCAAATGCAGAAAATCACAAATAATTTCAACATAAGTTTCATCATTAATAAGTGACGAATTAACTAATGCAGGCTCCCTGTGATGGGGCTGTTTCAAAGCATTATATAAATGAGTAACCTGAGTTACCCCGTTTGAAAAAGCTTTTTGAGCCATATCATAATCACATGCACTATGACCTATTGAACCAATAATGCCAAGTTTTTTTAATTCATTTGTAAATTCAAGATTTTCATCAAGTTCAAATGCATAAGTTATTAACTTTATAAAATCAAGATTTTTTATTTTTTTCAAATTTTCTAAAGTAGGTTTCAGTATGAATTTTTCAGGATGAATGCCCTTATATTGAGCATTAATAAAGGGACCTTCAAGATGAATACCCAATATTTTTGGATAGAAACTATCATTAAGACTTTTTATATATTCAATTTGAGCATTAATATTTTCAATACTATCAGTCATAACTGTAGGTAAAATTGAAGTAATACCATGCTTTAATAAACCTTTTGATAACTCTGAATAATCATGCTTCTGATTAAAACAACAATCAAACCCGCCATGAATATGTCTGTCTATCAAACCTGCCGTTAAATAATTCCCATTACAGTCAATAGTAACAGGATTTATTAAAATTATATTTTTTGGAAAAACATCAATAAATTTAATTTTCCCATTTTCAACAACTATATCCGATAATTTTTTTTGAGGAAGCAATTTGACATTGAGCAAAATAAAACAGGAAAACTCATCCGTATTTAAGTTTTCCAAAGAAAATATTTTTAGATTATTAATTTTTACATATTCATTTATTTTAATCAAAATTCTATTTCTCTCCTACCCTCTAATGCTCTTGTCAATGTAAGCTCATCAACATATTCCAGTTCACCTCCTATTGGTAAACCGAATGCAATCCTGGATATTTTAATATTAAACGGTTTAAGGATCTTTGCAAGATACATAGATGTAGCTTCCCCCTCAACGGAAGGGTTTAGCGCCAATATTATCTCCTTTATTTCTTCTTTTGCAACTCTGTTTAATAATTCCTTAAATCTCAATTCTTCAGGGCCTATACCATCAAGCGGCGAAATTAATCCTTGAAGAACATGGTAAACGCCCTTATATTCATTAGTCTTTTCTATTGCAATTAAATCCTTTGTTTCACTAACTACACAAATAATTGATTTATCACGTTTTGGGTTAGAACAAATTTCACAAGGGTTGTTAGAGGACATATTAAAGCAGATATCACAATAAGTGATAGTCGACTTTGCATCAATTAATGCGTTGGCAAATTTTTCCACTTCAGTTCTAGGCATCTTTAATATTTGAAATGCCATCCTTTGAGCTGATTTAGGACCTATTCCCGGTAACTTTTGAAATTGCTCAATTAATATTGCAAGCGGTCTTGTATATTGCATTAAAATAATCCCGGAATTTTTATTCCGCCGGTTATAGATTCCATTTTTTTAGTAGAAGCTTCACTTGCTTGTTTAGAAGCTTCTTTTAACGCGGAAGTAATTAAATCTTCTAATGTTTCCAAGGTATCGATATCAACAGAAGAAGGATTATCGGGATTAATTGCTTCGGGTTTAAGTTTTATAGACAAAAATTCACCTTTTCCGTTGCAGGTAACATTAACAACCCCGCCACCAGCTTGTGTATTAATAACCATATTTTCTAATTCGTTTTGAGCTTCCGCAGCTTTTTTTTGCATCTGTTGTGCTTGCTTTGCAAGTTGTTGTAAATTAAACATTAATAACTCTCCTAATAAAATATATTGAACAAAAACTAATAAGCTTCTCCAAAGAAGAATGTAAATTGACCGTTCTTGGAATTATTATCACCAACATTTGTAAACGGTATACCATAGTCTAAGCTAAGAGGTCCAAGACCAGGAATAAAAAATCTCAAACCAACACCTGCGGTAATTGCATATCCGGGCCATCCGTATAAATCTTGTGATAATGCAGGCGAAAGGATATGACCACCATCAACAAAAACAGCAAATCTTGTATTATTTAAAAATTGATTACTTGTAATTTTATCCATAAAAGGAATAGGTGTGCGATATTCCAAAGAACCTGATACAAATCCGTAACCTCTGCCAACGTGACCTTCTTTAAAACCTCTTAAAGTTCTTGCACCGCCAAGTCTGTATGCGGCAAACTCAGGCATATCACCGACCAAATTTCCGGCAGCCCTTGCAGTAAGAACTAAAGTAGAAGCCTTAGCAACAGGTACATATTTTTTAACCGTACCTGAAACAGACATATAAGAATCAGCATCTCCAACAGTCTTTATTGCTCCGTTCAATTTACCCATAGCAAACATGCCGGAACGTGGCATTTGTAAATTATCCCTTGTATCAAAAACTAATGTAGGAGTAACATTTACATACAAACCGCTTACAAGTTGATCTGCACGTTGAGCAAAATCTTGTTCTGCCCTATAAAACAATGCTCTTGCTTTATCTTCATCACCCTCTTGAATAGTATCGTATTCAACACCAACTCCGATACCTCCTGTTAAATGAGGATACTTTTTAAACGGTCTTGCAAATTCAATATTTGCTCCATATCTTTGCTCTGTTGCAAGAGGAATTTGGAAACTTGCCCAACTGTTTGCAAAAGCACCTATTTCCATAGAAGTCAAAGAACCAAGTAATCTGGGTTCAATAAATTTGGCTTCCGCTTGAAAATCTGCTTTATTCAAAACGTCATCACCACCGAGCATGGCACCTGTACCTGTTGAGAAAGATAAAGATGTTTGCTGTCCTCTGCCCAAAAAGTTTCTGTCAGCATAACTTAATGTACCGAACAAACCGGTAGTTAAATCTAAACCTCCACCTATAGAAATACTTCCTGTTCTTTTCTCTTCGACTTCTATTGTTAAACAATATTTATCAGGATTCTTTTCTGAAGGAGAAAGAGAACGTTTAACATTTCCAAATGCTCCTGTTGCATATAAACGATTAATATCTTTTTGTAAAACATTATCATTATAAACAGTATCTGGAACAACGGATATATTTCTTTCTATAACATAATCTTTGGTTTTCGTATTTCCTGAAAATTTTATTTCATCTAAAATACCTTCATCTATTTCAACAAAAACTGTACCATCCGGTTCATCATATATATTCATGACTCTGGCAAGGATATATCCTCTTTCGGCATAATAATTTTCTATCGCATTTATTGCTTTATTTATTTCAACAATATTTTGAGGCATACCGACCTGCGAAGCCAAAATTTCCTGTATTTTATCGGTAGAAATGACTTCATTTCCTTTAACAACAAAAGATGTAATAGGAAGATTTTCTTCTACTTGTATATTAAGAATTACACCATCCTTAGTTAAAGTAGGTGTAGCTTTAAGCTTATCTGAAAAGTATCCCATTTCATAAATTTGTCTTAGATTTACTTTTATTAAATCTTTATCGTAAAGCATACCTTCTTTTGTTGACATAGCATCTAAAATAGCTTCTTGAGGAACAAGCTTATTTCCTGTAATGTTTATACGCTTAACATAAACAGCCGGCTCATTAGAAGCAGGCTTGCTGTTAATGATTTTATCCTCTTTTTTCATATCTTCTTCATATTCGCCTTCACCATAAGAAGGTGGCAATTCTTCAGCAAAAGGATAATTATTTTCTATATTTTTTTGAGTTTCAACAGGTGCATTATCTTTTTTATTCTTTTTAAAAAAAGGAAAAGCATGCCCTTTTTCTACAACACATGTAGAGAACAAAAAAGATAGTGCAATAAAATATATAAGACGTCTTTTAAAATCCAAATTATCTTCCCCTTAATACAAACAAACTTCCATCTTACGAATATTATATATCAAATAAAAAAGAAACCAATAAAAAGCTTGCTAAATTTTATATTAACTTTTGTAAAAAGATTTTGTAACAAAATGTCAAAAAATTTGACAGTATCTTTTTTGTTTATATATGGAGTTACTTTGTGATTTTTAGTTAGATATACATATTATAAAGGATTGGATTTATGAAAAAGAATTGTAATTACGCTTATGGATTGACTGAAGTTTTGCTTGTTTTAGCAATAATAGCTTTGTTTGTCGGAGTATCGATTAACATATTTTCATCTACGGCAAGCAACAAACTAGATGAAACAGCACTTGACACAACAGGTAAAACTATTGCTGAAATTTATCATGCAAACTTTAATAGTTTTTCGCATGACGAAGTTGCACAAATGTTTTCTGATGAAGATAACTTTATTGCCGGTTTTTCGCAATATTTTAACAGCAATGATATATCAGAAAGCAGTTTTGTGGGAAAATCATTTAGAAATAGCAGACAGCCTGCAACATTCAAAGCTATTAAATTACGTAACGGAGTAGAAATTGGTTTTGAACGAGTTCGTTCAAACTGTTACGGTACAAACGGACCATGCGGAGTTCTCCATGTTAAAAAAGGAAACACCACAAGCGCAGATGATACAAATTTTTATATTTATGAAAATAAACTCGAAGAAACTAATCCAAACCCAAATCCTTCTTTGAGAGTATATAATGGAGATAGCGATTCTTTTGATTGTTCAGCTGAAGACGTTATAGCAGAATTAAATCAAAATGATACAACAGGAAAATTAGTCTTTGATGAAAATGAAGACGATTGTTCAAAAAGTTGTGAAGGTTTAAAATTAGCAGCTGATGACAGAATAAATTGTGAGTGTCCTTCTACCCAACCGGAAGGAACTACTTTACCTGAACACGGATACTATGATAGAAATGCACAAGATTGTATTTCTTGCAGAGATAACAGAGAATATTCAAACAATGCTTGCGAATGTCCTCAAGATGCAAGCAAAATTACTTTTTCCAATATTCATGAATACTTTAACAGAGAAGCAGATGATTGTATCGCAACATGTGAATTGGAGTACAAAGTAAGAGACGAACAAAACCCGTCATCATGCGTTTGCCCTGATAGGCAACCATTGTGTTGTGACGGAATTTGTATGGATGACTATTTTACAGATGATAGCGACTATTATAATAAAGATGCAGAAAATTGTATTGCAAAATGTCCAATAGGTAACCAATATGGAAGTATTGCACTTCCATTAACACTTGCAGAAAAAAAAGAAGGCAGAAGAGAAAGTTGCGACTGCTGGTATGGAGCTCTTGGATTCTATAGACCTATATTTAATACATCAATTCCTGTTAGCGAATTAGCTACAAGACCTGATATAGAAATCTGTCTTTGCGACAGCGAAGAAAATTTGAGAGCAATCGGTTACATTAAAAATGATGAAGAATATGCACCGAATGAAGTATCTTGTAAAAGACCTGCATGCCCAGTATTATTTACATTTAACGGACAAGAGGTACGTGGTGTAAGAAATTCACAAGGTGAATGCGGTTGCCCTGAAAAAACTGCTTTTGAACAAGGCGGCAGATATGAAGGTTACATTGATTTTACTCATGAAGATTATGACAGTTCAAGTAATACTTGTAAAAAAATCATTTGTAATGCTCCGTTAAAGGCTGTTGACGGAAGATGCGTTTGTATGACAGAAGCTGAAATCAGAGCTCAAATGCCAAACTACATCGGTGAAAACGAAGAATACTTGGCTAGCAATACTTCTGACCAATACACTTGTAAACAATGTTCTGTTAAATTTGAATTCAACGGTGAACAAGTTCGCGGTGTTAGAAACGCTAACCACCAATGTGTTTGCCCTTCTGAAAATGAATTTAAAGAAGGCGGTAAATACTTCGGATATATTGATAAAGATACAGAAAGTTATGACGCTTCTTCATTAACTTGTAAAAAAGTTGATACAGAATGTGTTGCTCCGTTAAAACCGTTCAATCACAAATGTGTTTGTATGACAGAAGCTGAAATCAGAGCTCAAATGCCAAACTACATCGGTGAAAACGAAGAATACTTGGCAAGCAATACTTCTGATCAATATACTTGTAAACAATGTTCTGTTAAATTTGAATTCAACGGTGAACAAGTTCGCGGTGTCAGAAACGCTAACCACCAATGTGTTTGCCCTGAAGCAGCAGCTTTTGAACAAGGCGGTAAATACTTCGGATATATAGATAAAGATACAGAAAGTTATGACGCTTCTTCATTAACTTGTAAAAAAGTTGATACGGAATGTGTTGCTCCGTTAAAACCGTTCAATCACAAATGTGTATGTATGACAGAAGCAGAAATCAGAGCACAAATGCCAAACTACATAGGAGAAAACGAAGAATACTTAGCAAGCAATACTTCTGAGCAATATACTTGTAAACAATGTTCAGTAAAATTTGAATTCAACGGTGAACAAGTTCGCGGAGTAAGAAACGCTAACCACGAATGTGTATGTCCATCTGAAAATGAATTTAAAGAAGGCGGTAAATACTTCGGATATATTGATAAAGATACAGAAAGTTATGACGCTTCTTCATTA
>JAEEGL014658726.1_pt1 | contig 16469 bp, 8 predicted proteins | sample 9134231 | NCBI WGS metagenome assembly JAEEGL01 (sample SAMN16246548, study PRJNA631951) | gut metagenome | biome: gut microbiome; feature: rumen; material: fiber-attached | host: Bos | place: Iran: Karaj | collected 2018-10
ATGGTTGTCTATGACCTTGAGTTCTTCTATAGTTACTCTTTGAAACATATTTGAAAACTCTAATTTTCTTTTGTTTTCCATGTTTAACAACTTCACAAGTAACTTTAGCTCCTTTAACATATGGAGTTCCAACTTTTTCTCCAACACTAACTACTGTATCGAAATCAACTTTAGAACCTTCTTCAGCTTCTAATTTTTCAACGAAGATTTCAGAACCTTCTTCAACGTAGTATTGTTTTCCACCAGTTACGAATATAGCTTTCATACTTTAACCTCCTTTAATTTTTTTTGAAGACTCGCCATTAAGGTGACTTAAAAGTACTTAAACCTTCTCTGTGCGGTTCGTAAGAAAGACTTACAAACAAAAAGATAATACCAAAATATTATCCATTTGTCAACGTTTTTACGTTTATTAAACATATTTTATAAATTATCATTTAAATCTATTTCTAATAGATCATTTGATATTTTTTCATATATATCTTGTTCATTTTTAATAGTATCTATTAAAAATAATTTATCGTCTTTATATTGTTGTAATCCTCTCATATAAAATGGTTTATCAGAATCTAGTATTATGCATGGCATAATATTATTTTTAAGACATTCTTTAAACATTATCATTCTTCCAACTCTTCCATTTCCATCACCAAATGGATGAATAGATTCAAATCTATAATGGAATTCTACTATATCTTCAATCGTTACATTATCAAGCGAATTATACCAATTTAATAATTCATCTATATCTTTTTCAACATCTTCAGGTTTAGATGTATTTATTACATTTATTAAACCAATTATATTTTCACTAGTTTTAAATCCTCCGACGTTATATTTAGGATCTCTAGAATCACTAGTATTACTTTTTAATATAACATTCATTTTTATAATAAATTCTTTAGTTAATTCTTCATCTACGATATCTAACATATAATCAAATAATTTGAAATGATTACTAGTTTCAATAATATCATCTTCTTTTATAAGAGATGAATCTTTATTAAGTAAACTATTAGTATCGAATATCTCTTCAGTTTGTTCTTCACTTATTTTAGATCCTTCAATCTTATTCGAATTATAAGCAAAGTTAACCTGAGAAAAATGATATATATTTCCTTTTGTTTTAGAATTTCTTTGTTTAAGTAATTCTTCCTTAAGTTTTGATATATTCATAAGTCCCCCTTTTTGAATAAATCAATTATAGCACACTTAATATTGCTTCTTTTAGTTTTTCTAAACCACTATCATTAAGATTTGTTTTATCTTTATATAAAAGACTAGTATCACTTAAATAATCATAAAAATTAACTACTTTAACATTATCAAATGAATCAATACTACTATTAAATGATACATAAATTACTTCATAATCATTTAATTCATTTAGTATTTCTTCTATCTTAGATTTAGATGTTTTAAATGTATTATCTAGTACAAATACTACTCTCTTATTTATTGTTCCATCAATCTTTTTAGATTTTATATCTTCAAGTAATGAATCATAATCATAGTCTTTATTAGTTATTACATTAGAGTTAGTTATTTCTTCACTTAATTTTGGATATAAATGAATAAGAGATGTATTACCTATAAACGTAATACGTTTATTTTTTTCTGCTTCTTGTTCATTAAGAAGTTCTTCTTTCTTTTTATCAAACTCTTTTTTATAGTCATTATAGATCGCATCATAAATAGCATTAGAGTATCCAGTAATACCACTACTAGTTAAATGTATTCCATCTTTATAGAAATACTCTTTATGATCTTTACTTATTTCTTTCCAATCTATTATTGATACATTTGAATATAGATTTGGATATTCATATATTCTTCTTGCTACATTAGGTACTTGATAATCATTAACTACACTTAACCAATAAACTTTTTTATTCTTTAGTCTTTCCATGATAGCGGGAGTATTTTTAGTACATGATTCATTAGTACCTAAATTAATTACTACTGTGTCATATAACTTACCTCTTGAATCAATATCATTAAGTAGACCAATTAATTGACAATCAGTACGTGATACTTTTCCATCAAAATATCCATTAGGAAATCTTTTATATAAACCACTTACTGCTCCTAAAAGAACCGAGTCTCCAATACCAGTTACTTTTAAACTAGATACTTTATTTGCAAGTTCTGCTTCTTCAGCACTTAAACTATCTAACTTGCTTTGCCATTCATTATCAGCTTCTTGAAGTTTTAGTGTTTGTTCTTCGCTCATATTTAAAACTAATTCTTCATTTTGTTTAAGTAACTCTTCAAGCATTTTCATTTCTTCAGTATTATCACTTTCAAGTGCAAATATTCTTCCACCTAAGAAACTAATTGCAACTAGTCCTAAGAAGATTAAAAATCTAAATACTTTAACAATCTTATTTCTAAAGTTCTTATCAAATACAAAACTTAATATACATGCACCAACTAATGTGGTAGATAAAATAATTAAATATTTATTCTTCATATTCATCGCAGTTACATAATATATAACAGGATATTGAATCAAGTATACTTCATAACTAATAGATGCAATATACTTAATAGTTCTAGCTAAAATACTATTATTAATAATAATTGAATAATCAATTAATCTCATAGTAAGTAAACTTGTAACAATCATTGCGCCTATAAAGAAAGGACTTGATGAATCAACAGTTAAAAACATTACAATTAAACATGCACACATCAAAATATACATAATATACATAAGTACTTTTTTTCTAAAAATCTTTATTATAGGCACACCATAGAATGAATGAATAAATCCTAAAGTAATACCATAAACATAAGAGAAACTTCTAGATAATGAATCATAATAAGATACCATTAAACCATTATTAGTTGTTTCATATACAAAATATAATGTTAAGAATAAAGATATTATTACAAGTAAAAATACTGATAAACCTTTACTTATTTTATTACCTATAGCTTTTAAGAATAAAAATACAAATGGAAATATTAATTCAAATTGAATAAGTATAGATATATACCATAAATGTGTTAAAGGAGAATTAATACTCTTAGTAAAATAATCTACATTCGTACTTATTTGCCAAAAGTTATTATAGTTAAGTAATACTGATTTAACTTCTAGTTTTAGATTTAACCATGCAATCTCACTAAAGAATTTAGATGCATATACAGTTACTAATAAAACTAAAACCATTGGTATATAAATATTAATAAATTTATCTTTATAATATTTTAAGATATTAAACTTCTCTCTTCTAAAACTTTTAACACATCCAAGATATCCAGATAAAGTAAAAAATAAACATACTGCAAGATATCCACCTTTTATTAATCCTAAATGAAATAAAAGTATAGATATACACGCAAGAATTCTTAAAATATCTAAATGTTTTATATATTTACTTTTACTATTTTCCATAAACTTAAACCTCTATAATAATTATATATCATTTAATACTTTTTAAAACATAAAAAAAGATATATCTATTTTTTAGACATATCTTTTAACTTAAATAATATATTCATAGCTTCCATAGGAGTCGTATGAAGTGGATCAATAGTTTCAACAAACTTCTTTAATTCATCATCTTCTTGAGTTTGACTAAAGTCCATACTAATTTGTTCAATTAAAGTATTATTCTTTTTACTATTACCCTTTTCATACTTCTTAAGGATAGTTTCACTATTTTTAAGTAAGTCTTCTGGAAGTCCTGCAAGTCTTGCAACATGAATACCATAAGATTTATCTGTAGCACCATCACTTACTTTATGTAAGAATACTACATTGCCATCTGATTCAGTTGCTTCAACATGAACATTCTTAATTGTAGATATTTTTTCATCTAAATCTGTAAGTTCATGATAATGTGTACTAAATAATGTTTTACATTTAATTTTAGTAGATACATATTCAAGGATTGCTCTTGCCAAACTCATACCATCATATGTACTTGTACCTCTACCTAATTCATCAAATAGAATTAAAGAATTTTCAGTAGCATTTTGAATAGCATTATTAGCTTCTAACATTTCAACCATGAAAGTGGATTCTCCACTTACTAAGTCATCACTTGCACCAATTCTTGTAAATATCTTATCAAATATTGGTAAATCAGCTTCTTCACATGGTACAAATGAACCCATTTGAGCCATGATAACTATAATTGCAAGTTGTCTCATGAATGTAGATTTACCAGACATATTAGGTCCTGTAATAAGAAGTGTATTTGTGTTTGTATCCATTACACAATCATTCTTAACATAACCATTACCTGACACTACTTCAACAACCGGATGTCTTCCTTGAATAATTCTTAAATCTTTATTTGTATTAAGTCTTGGCCTTACTAAATGATATTCTTCAGATACTCTAGATAAAGAAACATAAACATCAATACTAGCAATTAAATCTGCAGTATTTTTTAGTTTAGCAATATTCTTTTTTAACTCATTTCTAATTTCAGTAAATAAATTATATTCAATTTCATTAATACGTTCTTCAGCATTTAAAACTAACGCTTCTTTTTCTTTTAACTCTGGTGTAATAAATCTTTCAGCACCTGTTAATGTTTGTCTTCTTTCCCAATGGAATTCTTCTTTAACATTTTCAAGTTGTCCTTTAGTTACTTCAATATAGTAACCAAATACTTTATTAAATCCAACCTTTAAGTTAGGAATACCAGTTCTTTTCTTTTCTTCTTCTTCGATAGCAGAAATGAAATCTTTTCCACCTTTTCTTATTTTCTTAAGTTCATCTAATTCTTCATTGAAACCTTCTTTAATTAGATATCCTTCTTTAATACTAATTGGAGGTTCTTCATAGATTGCTCTTTCAAGTAAATTGAAAAGTTCTCCATGTTCATCTAACTTAACATCAAATTTAAGTTCAGTAATAATTCTGTTAATATCTGGTAAGATACTTAAACTTCTTTTAATTTGAAGTGCATCTCTTGCATTGAATTGACCACATGAAACTTTACCACAAAGTCTTTCTAAGTCATATATTTCATAAAGATCTCTAGATAATTCTTCTCTTAATAAAAATTCATTATTAAGTTTTTCAACTATATCATATCTTTTATTAATTTCATTTATATCCTTCAAAGGATTCATAAGATAGTTTTTAAGTTTTCTAGCACCCATTGCTGTTTTAGTTTTATCTAAAAGCCAAATTAAAGAATACTTTCTATCTTTTAATCTTAAAGTTTCAATTAATTCTAGATTTCTAATTGTATGTACATCCATATCAATATAGTCATCTTTATTAATTATTTTAACTTTATCTAAATGAGATAAATCTTTAAGTTCTTTAACTCTTAAATAATATAGCAAGTGTTTTACACCATAGGATACTCTATCATCTGTAGTATCTTCATAAACACTCTTATATTCATCTTCAAGTACATCAGTAGAAATAGATACATTAAGTCCATAGTTATTAACTAACATGTTTAGTTTTTCTATTGGATACTCTTCTTGTACTACAAGTTCTTTAATATTTAAATTAATAAGTACTTTTCTTAATTCTTCATCACTATATTTAATATATTCAGAGTTAACTGAACCAGTAGATAAATCTATAAAAGTTAATAAATAAATATATCCATAATCTATAAGACCACCAATATAGTTATTATCTCTTTCATTTAAATATTCTAAATCTACCATAGTACCTTTAGTTACTACTTCAATAACATCTCTTTTAACCATTCCTTTAGCTTGCTTTGGATCTTCAAGTTGTTCACATATTGCAACCTTATATCCTTTAGAAATAAGCTTTTCAATATAAGTCTTAACAGAATGATGAGGTACACCACACATAGGTATTCTTTCTTTAAGTCCAGCATTCTTACCAGTTAAAGTAAGTTCACACTCACGTGATACAAGCTCAGCTTCTTCAAAGAATATTTCATAAAAGTCACCGATTCTAGAAAATAAAATACAATCAGGATATCTATCATGTATTTCAAGTAGTTGTTGCATCATTGGAGAAAGTTCTTGTCTATTTACTTCATTTCTATTCACTTTTATCACCTTTATTTACTATTATATAAAAATTAAACCTTTAAAAAAAGAAAAACTTTCACAAATTGGAAAGTTCTTCTAATACTTGTTTAAAATTCTCTGCTTTAATTAGTTTAATCTTTAATTTTCGTGTCTTAACAATCTTTTCAGCTTCTTCATAATTATTAGCAGGTACTATAAATACATCTGCTTTATCCTTAACTGCTCCAAGTATTTTATATTTAATACCTGCAATTTCACCTACAGTTCCATCCATTTCAATTGTACCAGTCCCACTTATCTTTTTACCTTTAGTAATATCTTCTTCAATTAAAGAATTATAAATACTTAAAGATAACATAAGTCCACCAGATGAACCAACTTCTGATTCTTGATAAGCATAATGAATATCTGGATCATTTTCATAATCAAATATTGTATATACAATTATTCCAATTATTTTTGTATCACTTTCTACTTTTACTTTAGCATAAGCATCTACTTCTTTTTTATTTCTTAATACTTTAAATTTAATAGTATCTCCTTCATTTTTTTCTAAGATATACTTTTTAAATTCAATAGAATCTTTAACTTCGATATCATCATAAGATAAAATTTTATCTCCAATTTCTAAATCAGTTTCTGCAATTTCATCATAAATATAATAAATATATAAATTCCTATTTTTAATATTAATATCTACACCTGCTTCAGTATAAGCATTATAAGTAGCATTAGAAATTGAACTATATAAACTAATAGTTTGCATTTTATTTAAAGTCTTATAATCAATATCACTAACATCACTATCTTTAACTATATCCCAATCAGGAAGTACTTTACCTAAAAGTACAGTTACAATATTACCTCTATAGTTTGTAACATAAGTTAGATTAAAAGAACCTTCACTTTTATAAACTACATTTGAAAGTCTATCACTAATATTAATTAAACCACCTGGAGCTTCAATATTAACATTTGGTCTATAAAGAATACATATTAGAATAAATGTTAAAGTAATTAAATTAATAATATTTTTCTTTAAGAGATTAATACATGATTTTAAAAATACTTTTATATTATTCATATAATCACCTTCGTAATTATAACATAAAAAAACTGCTATAAAAATAGCAGTTTATTTTATTAATCAGCACTACATCCATCAGGCCAAATATAATTTGTTTTATTATTGGATGATCTATTAAATGTATTTTTTGATTCTTTATATTGTAATTTAGCAGTATCACAATTATCAGATAGATAAATATTTAAAGGATAACCATCAACTCCATCAACCGAATATCTTGTAAATACAGGCTTACCCCATGGATCATCTACTCTCGAAATTCCTAACCATGAAAACATATAACTAAATCCAGCATTATTAGAACATGTAGAAGCAGAGCTACTACCATAGTAACGACAAACTCTCAAATCACCTAAATAGATATCAATAGAACTTACTCTCTTAGTAGTAAATGCTCTTGAAGCAAAACCTTCAAATGTATGAGCTTGATGATCATGATATGCAGAAGAAACAACAATATTACTTGCATTTTTGAATTTAATTACAGCTAAGTTACTAGTCCAACCAAAGATTTCTAAATGAAGAACATCACTATTGTTAAAATTGAAAGGAACAACAAGTTGATATACTCTTTTATAATCTTCTTCAGAAATAGATACACTTGATAAAATATCTGCATTAAATGAATTAGAAAACATATAACCATAAGAAGTAGTTCTATCATCAGTTCTAATTGGATCTAAATAACCATCTTCGAAACCTCTTAAGTACCTACATGAATCAAATAATCTAGTTAAATCTGAAGCGTATCCATCTGTAGTCATAAGATTATCAAAAGGAGATTTTCCATCAACTTTAACAAGTTCACCAGCACCAGCAAAGTATTCGTTTATTGATTCATCAGAATCAGTATTAACAGTAGTAACAAAAGTTAATAATGAACAACCATAAAATAACGCATTCATTTTTACCTCAGTACTAAATTCAGCATCATTTAAGAATGTATAACGAATCGAACTATTTTTAAACATTTCACTTAAGTCAATTGTTCCACTTGTTACTTTGCTATGAATACCTCTTACGTCAATAAATTTATATTTAGAATTTCTAAACATTCCGGTAAAAATCTTACAATTATATAATTCTAAATTAGATACATCAAGAGTAAGTCCATCTGAACCAGCTCCTTCAAACATAGCATGAACTCCACTGGATTCATTTGGATCTAACCCTACACTGTGGAAGGTCATATGTTTTCCTTTAAATCCTCTGAATGCTTGACAATTATAGAAGGCACTTGTAAGATCATAAACACCATCTAATGATGCATCGGAATCTTCATTTGCAAAAGAAACATATTGTAATTTAACACAAGAGTAAAACATTTTTGTAAGATATTTAGCACTTTCATAAGACAATCCATCTAAATCTACATCTACTAAACCTGAACATTCACTAAACATATATGAGAAATTTACAACACTACTTGAATCAAAGTTTTCAAAACTAAAAGTTGTTAATTTACCACATCCTTTATATAAACCATATAAAGTATATAAATTCTCAGCAATAAAATTAGAAAATTCACTTGATTGTAATGCAGTAGATCTTTCAAAAACAAATTCCATATCGGATAACTTTTTAGCAACAGTATTTTTAAAACTACTGTTTTTTAAGGAAGTAGTACCACTAAACATTGAATTAATACTTATTAGATTTGGCATTTCTTGATTATCATAATCTAATATAAATCCATTTATTTTACTTTTTCTTAAAAAAGTTCTTAAACTAACAACATTTTGTGCATTAAAATCATTTTTATAATTAAACGTACCAGTTAATCCTGCTTCACTAAATGTAGAATTTGCATATAATATACTAGGTAAATTCAGACCTCTAAAAGGTGATGAAGTTAGACTACTACATTTATAAAACATTGATGACACATCAGTAACTGAACTTAAATCTAATGTATTAAATAGCTTTAATGTAGTTAATTTAGGACAATTATAAAACATTGAATTCATAGTTGTTACACCTGTTGTAGTAAATCCAGAAAAATCAACACTTACTAATTTAGTAAAGTTTTTAAACATATTTGATAATGAATTACCATATACTTTAACTCCACCAGATTGAGTTATATATAATTTATACATACCATCAGTATCTTTTTCAAAGAACATTAGATTACTACCATTTTGAGAATAAGAAACATCAACACTTGGAAGAGTTTTTTGATATAATGGATCACCTTCTTTAGATAATCTATCAGAATAATTCTCAAAAGTTAAAAATTCAATAGAAGTTATTTTACTAGCGTAAATACCATTTTCAACAACACTACTTAAATCAATAAAGTTCTTATTCATTCCGATAACGGAACCTAAACTTGCTTTTGCTTCTGAACATCTATAAATGTATTTACCATTTTCATCTTTAGATCTATTAGGCACATCTGTTTTTGAACAATCTTCAATCGTACCAGAACATTTACAATCTAAAGAATCAACATTAGAATTATCACATGTGAAATTAACATTAGTATTACTTACAGTTTCAACATCTGGGTTATATAACCTAAAAGTAAATGACAAATCGATATTATAAGAATATCCATTATCATCTTGAATAGGAATAAATAATTTTCCATTATTCAATTTTTGTTTACTGTACTTATTTTCTGATTCATAAACAGCTGAATAAGAAACTTCATTTTGTGAAGACATAATTTCTAATTTAATTTCTGGATCAAGTTTTTGTACAACTGAATATGTTTCTTTCCAGTTTGTATTAAGTGGAACACTATCTTTTTCACATTCATTATAGTATCCTCTTCCATATCTCATAACCCAAGCAGGATTATCTTGTGTAGAAGATTGTTTATAAATCATAAGATAACCAACATCACTAATATCATATGATTGATTATACTCAATTCTTAAACATTCATAATTATATTGTCTATTTCCATCTTCATCTTCCTTGAAATCAATTACATTTGGACCAAAACCAAATTGATCAAATTCACAAGAAGAAATAGCTTTAACTCCTATTTCAATCATATCTCTCTCAATAGCCTTAGTTATAACATTTTGAGCTAACATTACAGATGATCTCTTAGAAGAATCACTATTAATTTTTTGTACTTGTAATAATAAAGTGAATAAAACCCCCATAATTAAGGAAATAATTATAACACTAACAAGAACTTCAACAATTGTCATACCCTTAGAATTCACTATTCTTTTATTCATAATTACCTCCTTAACTTTCTTTTAAAACAAATGGACTATTATAAGTACCTGAACCTGAAACTACATCTTTATCAATAAATATTCTTATAGTAGGTTTTGCTGTATAACCACTTGTAGAAAATGCCCAATCATTTAATTCGCCATTACCTCTTATATTAAATCCATAAGTAGCTAATTCATAAGTAGTATACACTCCCATAGGTGTCATTAATACATGAATATCACCAGTAGTTAAATAATGACTAGTGTTAGTAACACTTAATTGAGATCCTAAATATGTAACTTCTTCAGCTGTAAGTAAACCAATTGGATAAGTCAATAAATTATTTCCTGAAGATGCACCACTCATTGAATACAAATATTCACCTTTACTATCACAATCTTTATATGCATTTGGATAAAAAGTACTATAACCTGCTTTATAGCGAACATAAAATTGACTATTTCTTTTATTATTAAAACCACCAGATGTTTCAAGGTTATTACAGAATGTCGCGTTCTTATCTATGAGACTTTCATGAGATGCTAATTTTGAAGCATAGAAATTATCAATATTTGTTTTAATAGTACTACTTCTAGTTCTATTACCTTTTTCAAGCGAACCATTAATATAATCATAAATTTCATCATCAGTTATTACGCCATCTTTTAATACATAATATGTAATATATCCAAATGAACTAACAATATAATTAGCTTTATCACAAGAATAATCATTAGATTCTCTAACTAACCAATCATCACAAGAATATTTATAAGTATAAAGAAGCTCTCCAACAGTCTTATTATCATACTCTGCAATTTTAGTAGAAGGACTTTTTAACTCTGATATAGTTAATTGAATAGAATCTTCTGGTGTATTACTTAAAATATATTTACCATCAGAATATGATATTTTATTGGATAAGAATATTTTTTGAGTTTGATAATTATCTTCTTTAATACCATTTTTAAATATTTTATATCTCAATAAAGTACTAGCACCACTACCAGATTTACTGTAATAGTAATATACTTTTTCGCACTTAGTAGTTTGTCCACCTTCACATATATATTTTTTATAAAATTCTGAATTACCTAAAGTAGCATAACCTGATGCATCATAACCACCAAATAATAATTTTTTTGTAACTTCATTATTATTTTCATCAACTAATGTATACATTTTTTCAACAGGATCATAAATAACATCATTACCAAAATAACATTCTTTTCCGTTTTTACATACAACAGTTTCCGTAGGAGATATACCACTACTAGTTGGATATAATTCATATAATTTAAGTTTTTCTGCAAAAGCACCTAAAGAGGATCCAGTATTACTAACAGTTAAAGAATTACTATACATCCAAGCCCATCCTGCTGAAATAGTACTATTAAATGCAACATTAGTACCATATGCAGTTTTCTTATCGCAAGCTTCAGTAGTTGTATTATATGGACCATAATAAGCAATTTTCATACTATTGCTAGAACCAAAAGTTGAAGTCATTGAATAGCAAACATCACCAATTCTAATAAAATTATCACTTACTTTACCACGATATACATAATTATAATCATTATACTTATTTCCTAAACCAGTATCTATAAATAAGCCATTCTTACTATCTTTATTATAATTTGCTTGGCATTCTAATGCACCATCCAATTTACCAGTACCACACCAAACAGCATATAAAACTTTTGTATCTTCATTAAATTTAATGATTTCACCAATTTGTCCACATAAAATACCAGTTTCTTTATAATATGACTTAGATTGTTTTTTGTACTCTGCAGTTGTGGTAAGACAAGTATTAAAATCTTCTAAATTAATATAATCAGTTGAATTAGTCCAACCGACAATTACTTTACCATTATGATTTTCAAAATTATTATTTGATTTTAAAATATATTCATCATTCAAATTCAATGGTTCAGTTTCCATATATTTAGCACCAACTTCATTTGATTCATATAAATAAATTGGACTAGTACTTGATGCTTTAACAACACCAGTTAATATAACTGAAGAATGATATGCATCTTCTTTAATAAGGAAATTATCAGTATCTTCAAAAATAAAATCATTTGGATAAGAATGTTTATTCTTAAACTTAATAACTAAATAGTTACCACTTATTTTTTTAGATTTACTAGATATGTAATCAATAGTAGAAGCATCTAATCTATTCATTATTTTTGTATAATTTCTTGAACCATTTATTTTTTCAAAATTAATCAAATACATTTTTTCAATACCATATGATTTGATTGCGTTATACATATAATCACTACTATAAGTTTCTGGAGAAGAATTGCTTAAATATGCTTCATAATTACATACAATCATTAAGTTCTCGTTATCTTCAATAACTTTTTTAGTACTAGTTGAATAATCATAAGCACTACAAATATTATTTAAACCAGTTGTATCTTTCATGTAATTTGCATAATATTCAAATGAATTACTATATTCTTTTGCACCTTCAGAATCATTTATATAAGAATAACTATACGCATTATCTAATAGTTCTTTAATATAATATGTTTTATAAATAGTATCTATTGTATCATTATTATTTTTATTTCTAGCTTTATAAATTATTGATGAAAAACCAGAATATAAAGTCATTAAAGTTATAGTTAAAAGTATAACAACGATTAAAGTTTCAGCTAAAACAAAACCATTTCTCTTTCTCATTTCTTTACCCCCTTAGTAATTAAATAAGGCAATTGACTTGTTCCATTACCTGAATCTATATAACCATCTGTACTATCATCATTAACTTTAATAACTGCAATAAATCTTGGATTTTGTGTTCCACTATTACAATTAGGATTCATATTAGAATCATCTGTACAAGTTCCAAAATAATAGGCTTCACTTGTGTAATAACATATATCATACTTTTCATCACCATTTTTAAAATAAGTATGACCATATCCGATATTCTTTTTACAATTATCATTAATTAAAGTTTCATTTTGATTATCTTCTTCACTAATAGTTTTATAATCAATCATATAAAAACCAGTTTTATTTAAATCTCCATATGGATCATCTTTATCATTCCAAATAGTATATTTTACTTTTTGATCAAAAATAGCATCTTTAACTTTAATATTTTCAATACCATCCATAACTTGGAAATCACTATTGTTCATAAATCTAACACCAATACCACCATTTAAAAAGTACATAAATTGATAAGTATAAACTTTAAAAGATCCACCATATGAATTACTAGTTGCTTCACTTGAAGGATATGAAGAATAAGTAGCTGTATTTGGTTCATAAAAAACATTACCATTTATTATTTTTGATGCAGTTGCTAAACTACCATAATAAATTCCTAATGAAAGATTATCACGTCTTTCACTACCAGATTCATAATCAAAAGAATAAATTGCTGTTCCTAGTACAGCATTCTTTTGAGCATCAGCAGCACTAACAAAATAATAAGCATCATATTTATCATCAACATTAACTATTTCTTCTTTATGATAGAAAATCCATTTAGCATTCGGACTAATTGGTGAGCTAAATTTTACTTGATTTGTTGCTCCATCACCAAGGTCATCTAAAGTATCGAAGACTACATAGTCTCCAATATTTAAATCAGAAATTTTAGTATTACCATATTTTTCAAGATCTTCTCTAGCCATTTCTTCTATTCTATTTATCAATTGTTTATTTTGAATATAATTAGCCATGAATGCTAAGAATAATGTTAAAAAAGCAATTAAAAATGCATACAAAACACTAGTTGCAATAAACCCATTTTTATCTTTCATGCATACCACACCTATTCTATACTTAATTATAATTTATAAGTGTTTTAAATACAATAAACATGCAAGAAAAAAAGAACTAAAATTAGTTCTTTTTACTTTTTTTAAATAATTCTTTGTAAACATCTTTGAAATTTTCTACACAAATAATTTCTAGTTGATTTTTTATTGAATCAGGAACAGTATCTAAATCATTTTTATTCTCCATAGGAATAAATATCATTTTAAAATTATTATTATATGCTCCGATTATTTTTTCTTTAATTCCACCAACTTTTAAAATATCTCCATAAAGGTCGATTTCACCAGTGAATCCTACTTCAACAGGTATCTCTTTATTAAGTAAAAGAGATGTCATTGCTGATGCAAGTGCTAACCCACCTGATGATCCACTTTTCTTAATTGCATAGCATAATGCATTAATATGATAATTCTTAGCAGATATTTTCTTTTGATCTAAACCAAAATCACTAGCATTACGAATTATATAATTAAGTGCTACTTCTGCTGATTCTTTAACTGAAGTTGCAATATTACCTGTAGTAATAAGTTTACCAGTTCCAGGCAAATCTATAACTTCAAAATTAATAATAACACCACCATAAGGTGTAACACCTAAAGTTGATGCCATACCAGCATGAGCTTTTCTAATTGATGTTGCATTTTCATACTTAATAGGTCCTAAGATTTCTTTAACTAATTCTTCAGTTAAAGTCTTATTTTGTCTTTCGTTTATAAGCATATTTCTTACAATTTTCTTTAATGTTCTATCAAGATTTCTTACACCAGATTCATGAGTATATCCATCAATAATTAATCTTAAAGCATCATCTGTAAGTTTAATTTTCTTCATATTATATTCTTCGAATATATTAGGAAGTAAATACTTTTTAGCAATATCAATTTTTTCTTCCTCAGTATAAGAAGATACATCTATTACTTCTAGTCTATCTCTTAACATTGGAGGTATATCATTAATATCATTTGCAGTTAAAATAAATAATACTTTTGATAAATCAAATGGTTCTTCAATATAGTAATCAACAAAGTTTTGATTTTGTTTAGGATCACAAATATCAAGTAATACTGAAGCAGGATCTCCTTGATAATCTTTAACCATTTTATCTACTTCATCAATTAATACAACTGGATTAGCTGTTCCACATTTTTTTATACCTTGCATTAAAACACCTGGAGATGAACCTAAATAAGTTCTTCTATGTCCAGTTAACTCAGTAGAGTCATTCAAACCACCTACTGATATTTTAAAGAATTCTCTATTTAATGCATTAGCAATTGATGCACCTAAAGTTGTTTTACCAACACCAGGAGGACCAACTAAACAAATAATTGGAGAACTTAAATTATTACTTTGTTTCTTAATAGCGATAAACTCTAAAATTCTTTGTTTTACTTCGTCTAAACCATAATGTGTATCATCAAGACTTTTCTTAATTTTTCTTAAATCAGATGTATCTTTAGAATATTTATTCCAAGGTAATGTAATAACAGTATCTAAGTAATTTCTAATAACTGATGCATCTGGATTTGCTTCACTTGTATAAGAATATTTTTTAACTTCATTTAATAACTTAGTTTTACTTTTTTCACTAATATCTAAAGCATTAATTTTTTCATTATAAATTAATACTTCTTCATTTTTATCTAAAGTACCACCAATTTCTTTTGATAATTTAGATATTTTTTGTCTTATGATGTATTCTCTTTGTTCTTTTTCAAAAGAATCTCTTAAATCATCATCAATTTTATTTAAAATTTCAGTTGCTTTAGTTTCATTATAAACATCTTTAATTAGCATGTTACTTCTAGCTAAATAATCAAATTCAAGCATATATTTAGCTTTAACATTCAAATCAAAATCTACTAAATCAACAATTAAATCAGTAATATAATCAAGATCATTACTTTCTTCAATTAAATTATAAATTGAATTAGAAGATCCTGGAGTTTCATCCATATATTGTTTAGCTAAATCTTTTAATTTTTTAACATTAGCTTCTTCTTCAAGTGTAATTGGATTACTAATATATAACTTTTTAATTATACTTTCATATAATCCATTCTTTACATCAAAAGATTTAACTTGTACTCTATTTAAACCACTAAGAATAACTCTTAGATTTCCATTAGATAATAATAATTTTTTAGATATTTTTGCAATAACACCTACTTTAGGTAGTGTATCTACATTAAAGTTTTCTAAAGGAGTATATATAACCAATACTTTTTTATTAGCATTATCATAAGCATAATTTAGTACTTCTTTTGCTGATTCTTCAGTAAAATCAAGTTTAAGTTCTTGATAAGGAAGTAATACATGCTTAGCAAGGATTAATACTGGTAAATTCTCAGTCATATCATTTCCCCCTCTGATTGAAACTTATTATATATTAAAT
>JAEEGL016776966.1_pt1 | contig 16469 bp, 13 predicted proteins | sample 9134231 | NCBI WGS metagenome assembly JAEEGL01 (sample SAMN16246548, study PRJNA631951) | gut metagenome | biome: gut microbiome; feature: rumen; material: fiber-attached | host: Bos | place: Iran: Karaj | collected 2018-10
CACATTTATAATATGACCATTCATAATATATTGCAAGTAAAAAAGCCCACACCTTATTGTGGCGCTTTCAAAGTTTTATGAAGTTTAATATGATTATATTCTGGGATTGCAAAAGAAATACGCCTCAAAATGTTTGGTGCTTTTCGCATCTCACATTTCTTGGCGCATTATAATAATATCATGCCTGAAAACACATGAAAATATTCAGTTGGTGGCAAATCGGATGAACTTAGTGATTTTTGGTGGCAAAAAGTGACGCAGAGGGTGCACGTTAAAATTATCTAAACATACACTTCTCTATATACTCCGAAAACGAAGAGCACAGTAGTCTCTTTTTATCACGTTGCAACAAATAAACATTTCCCTTTTCGTCCCCAACTACTATCTTAGCGTCAATTCCTAAATCTTCAATTACGAACATTTTTTCAGGAAAATCTTTATTTACACTCTTTTCTTGTTCCGTAGCCTCTACAACATTTATATATCCGTCGACATTTAAACCGCACAGCTCAACTCCATTAAACCTCACGGTTCCAAAACTCATTAGATAATCCTTGTACTCTTCCGGAAAGTTTATCCCTAACCTTTTTTGCGCCTCTTCCAATTGCTCAGCTGTACAACTTCCTATTGCTTTCATTCCTTCTATTCCGGAAATCATATCAACTATTTTACTCATTACCGCCACCTCCATTTGTTAGCCTATTTTTCCAATAATCCTTTCGTTCATTATCCCAATGATTACCTTCTCCATGAACTTCAGTCTCTTTATTCTTGTCATGAAGTATTTTATCATTTCCACCAGCTCTGTGCTCAGAAAAAGTCAATTCTGCTAATGGCGAGTCTGCATGCTGACCTATATGGTGCAATTGGATAGGTCTTCCGTCCTTATCTAGAGGCGCATACCCTTCAGCTACACGCTCCCTATTAGTCATCCCAAAAGCATCTTTTTGCTCCCAGTCTATATCAGTCTTCATCAAGCATTTTCTTCCGTTAACTTCTCCTTCAACCAATCCTGCTTCTTTATAAATTCTGTACTCATCCATAGAACGAATAGCATTCACTATTTCATCCGACCAACCAGTTTCTTGCTTTATCAGATCTTTCTCTTCTGGCGTCAATCCTTCTTGTGTATCAGTAACATCACTTCCCACAAGGCTTTCTTCATCCTCTATGGGCTCTGAAAATACTTTTTGCCAAAAATCCTTAATTGAGTCTGTATCATTCTCAACTGACTTGTGTTTATTTTCGATATTATCTCCTGATTCCACATCATTGTTCTCTGCATCAGGAATTTCTTTACTAAAAACATCATCCCAAAACTTTTCACAATCAGCCATATTTATTTCCGACTGTGGATGAATATCAAGTGCTTTTATTAGTTCACCTTGTAATTCACCTCTACCTATTTCGGCCATTATATCACCCTACCTTTCTTCATGTATTCTTCTGTAAACCTTACTAAGTTGGGTTGATATTGAGAATTCCTTCTGGCATGCTCGTACATTATTAACGATATAACCAGATTAATTGCCTTATTATTATATTCATCAACTGATGGAGACAAGCTTGATACCACACCCTTAATCCATTCATGCAAATCATTTGTTATATCATCATTCTTCTCAAAAGCGTCTGATGCATTAAAAAAGTCATATACTAAGCTTCTTAATTTATCAACAGCTTTTTCTCCATTTAGTTTAAGATAATCCAGAAACTCAACTTTTACAGTTGCATTTAACCCTGATGATATTATTACTGATTGTAATGATTCAACATCTGCCCTGTCGCATTTTCTGTATATTTCTTTTTTCATAAGCAGATCAACCAATTGATGGTCAGCCTCCTCTGTCCCTTTCTTGTCACATTCATAAACCTTTTTCTCACTATTAACACGACTGAGTATCTCACCTTTTCCTTTATAGTCAGATATTTTACACAAAACCGGCTCGATCCATCCACTTTGATGAATTGATGCTACACCAATTTCCAGTCTGCTCAATTCCTCTATTTGTTCATCATTCAAACCTGCAGATTTTCCTACGAGCAACCTATCATCATAATCAGGCAGCCGCATAATTACCTTAGTATTTGTATTCCTTATTACGGACATGTCCAATAAATTAGGTGATTGATCAGCAATGATAAACCCTTCTCCATAAGTTCTCATTTCTGCTATCGCATTCGACAGCATCTCAACAGATTTTCCAAGTAAATTTGCTCCTTCACTTAATTGTTCAGCCGATGTCCTTCTTAATATATTATGAGCTTCTTCAAGGACTGTAACGTGACAGAGAGGTGTATCAGGTTTATTGTTTTGCATTCTATATTCTTGCAATTTTAGGACTAATAATCCCATAATTAATGACTTTGTTTCTGTTGAACCAACTCTACTTAAATCTACTATTACATTCTCATCAAATAAATCCTCCCCCTTAATCTCATTCTGTGAAAATATGACACCATTTATACCATTTGTTAATGACTTTATTCTTGTGACTAGTGCTCCTGTATAATCACCTTTATTATCACTTGAATAATCACTTTCATTAAGGACCTTCTTAATTTGTAACATAACATCACTGAATGTCGGGAATAATAAACTGCTATACTTATTTTCAGATCTGGTCAAATCCCATCCAGCTGCAATATATGCTCTCTCTATTGAGTCTTTGAGTATTGCGGGCATCGCAGCATACATAGGCCAACATACATTGAATATCTCAACAAGTCTATCGAGATGCTCTAAAATGTGTACCTCATCAACTGGAAAACTAAAAGGATTAATCTTTAGAAGTTTAGTATCGTTTTTGAGTGGATTTGTTCCATAAACAGTCACATTATCACACCGGCCGACCATATACTTATATTCGCCTTTTGCCGGCTCAATAACTAAGAACTTTTTGTCTTTCTCGACTAACTTTTCAAGCATCCAGTATATTACATTAGATTTACCTGCACCGGTTGATCCTGTAACAAAGGCATGCTTAGACAACTCGTCGATAGATAAATATATTTTTTTATTTTCGATTTCTTCGTGTAAGTGATATGCATTACCAATATATAGGTCTTCTGGCATTTTATTCAATGAATATGGTTCTCTTCCAAAAGATACCCCCACCACTACAGGAATGCCCTGCAATGATTTTTTAGGGAATGCTATCACATTTGACAATTCATCAGTTCCAACATATGAAGTTGCAGTTACCATCATTGCATCTTTACCCGATTCTTTTGATGTCACAAAAACTGGATGACAGAAAAAAGACACATACTTCTTAATCTCTGTGAACGGGCAGGAACTCGCTCCCTCTATCCTTGACCATTCCTGTACAACGGCAGGTTCAATATATGAGTCTTTTCCTTGTGTAATTCCCTTCAAATAATTAGCTACACTTTTACTAGTTGTAGTATCATATGCCATTACATAAGTTGAGAATTTCCATAATCCCGTAGCTTGACTCTTATTGATTCTCTCCATAGTCTTTTCTAATCTCTCCAACAGATTAGAAACCATGTAAGACTTATATGTATATGTGGTTGTCTCAGATTCACCTATAGCGATGCTATGGCTTTTGCCTTCTGTGTTATTTGTTGAGTTTGTTATAGCTTTTGAAGATCCCCAACTATATCCATACCCAAAGTTCCCTCCGATATTGCTCCCTTCAGTATCACTAGATGTTTTTACACTTTGAAAAGCCGCTGCTACTTGTCCAACCTTTTCACCCGCCTTCGCACCTGCACTTGCTCCTCCAACAGCTCCAGCTGGCCCACCCACGAAGAAACCAGCAATACCGCCAATTATTGCTCCGCCAGCTTGAAAGCCTACTTTTGTCGCTTCTCTCCTATCTTTTGTTTCTCCTTCAGTATGGCTCTTAGAAAAGCCTCCATTTGCACCAACATTTACTGAGTGTGTTTTAAACAAAGACTTAGTTGTGCTTGTTCCGTTGGATATAGAACTCATTTCTCCATTCGTTTCAACCGTGCTCTCGCCGAGTTGAAACTGATACTGAACAAATGGATTGATTGATGTAGCTATTTCTTCATATCCGGATATAATATCTCTTGCATCACTCTGGGAAACAGACTCAGCCATAAATACAACTGTGTATGAATCTTTTATAGTTTTTGGAATAATCCCATTTAGCAGTTTATCCAAGCCCTGTGTTATATATTTTTCCGAGTATTGCGATGGTGTATTAGCAAATAATGAAACCGAATTGACCTGATTGGTCTTTTGTCCATCCACTTCAATCTTTTTGTCATAGTCAAAAAGTGCTGCTATTTCTTCTTCATCCTTAATTATCTGAGTATGAGAACCAGGAAAATTACCATGAATAGTAGCATCCAGCAGCTCTACATTATCCTTCGATTCATTATTCCGGCCTTTTCCTTCATTTTTTACAACAAAATACATCTCCGTATCTGTAGGAGTCCTTCTAACAACAAGAGCAATTGTATGATCACCATCAGAAAACGCACTTAAAACATTTTTAAAGCACTCTCCCGGTTCCTGTTCTTTATCAAACAGCCATTTATTTATTTTTACTACTCGAACATTGCTGCTGTATGATATATCTAAATTTTTATTGTATTTCTCATCAAAGTATAGAACCCCATAGTCCTGCTCAAGTCTGGGCATATATGCCCTATCCAGGGTATATGCAATTTTCCCGATATTATCCAACAAAACTTCATCTACTGGTCGTTTGCTTTTATTCTTTCCCATAATGTCACCACCTAACATACTGTTGGGGCAAAATATAAACAAGTATTATCCTAGCCTCAGCCCCCTTTGTTGAGTAATCATCAGAATCTTTCCGGTTCCTTGAAGAAATAAAAAGAATAGCTAATAATATCAATATTCCCACTATACCCATAATCGCAATAAATCTAAAAGCTCTATTATCCTTTTCCCTCTTTTCCTCCTTCCTTGAAACAAATGTAGCCACCTCGTTAAGGTAAAGCATATATGACTCATTAAACATCTCACTAACCGATGCTAATGCCAATTCATCGAGATAATTAGAATTCCACTCAGCCGAATCTCTCCGTACAACTTTATCTGAGCCAAAATACGACTCTTTAACTATCGTATTTTTATCCAGCTCTGTTATATCATTTCGAGTCAATCTACCCCTTTTAATATCCGCAACTATTTTGTCCCTTTTTAAGGATCCGTCCACAACATAACTATTTATATCAACCATAAATCAGCTCTCCTTCCATATGATTGAATTTAAGTCATTTTCACATTCTGCTAAGTCGGTTGCCGCATCATCAATTTTAGTACCGAGCTGCTTCATCACCTCTCTATTTTCAATCATTGCCTGCATATACAAGGAATACTTCGCCAGGTTTTCTTCAAAATTGCTCCTTATTGCCATAAGAATTGTTTCTAAAGCTTTTTGATAATCACCAGCATACTCATCAGCCATACTAGTAGCAATGGTTTGTAAGCTGTCTTTTACATCCTCAATAAATGCTTTCTTATCCAAGTTTTCCTGTTCAAAGAAAATCAATACCTTTTCTGTTCTTTTATTTGAATTGTATATTCCATCAAGATTTGTTATACCTTTCGTGCGACTGATTTCTGGTTTTGGAATATCTTGGAAAAACTTCTTTGCAGCATCTGAAATATTGCCATTATCCATAATAGCTTTTTCCACAACGCCAACAAATGCATCTCTCTCTTCAGTAAGAAGCCCCTCTCTCTCCTTCATAAAATCATTTGTAAAATCACTGATTATTCCACTAATCCCATCTTTTATTTTGGTTTTATCTGATTCCTTGAACTTAACATTTCCCAGTCCAAAAAAACCTCTTTTTAGAGTTTTATGCAAGAATATTTCCGTATTCCCAAGCAAAGAATCATTAAGAGTTTTTGCATCAATCTTTAATCTCTTCCTAATATCTTCAGGTATTGCTTTATCTTTCGAGATAGTTCTTTCCTGATATTCTGTTTCTATTGTTCTATTTATAGTATTCCTTAATTCCTCTATATTCTTCTCAATTTCAGCTATTGCCTCTTGGTTACTATCTCGCAAAGAACAAGCTTGATTTGAAAGCTTTGCCAACGCCTTATCTACACTATCAATAATGGCATATGCTTTAACGGCTGCTGCGTACTTTTCCCCATACTGAAGTATTTCGGTTTCTAAAGCATAGATACCCGAACAAACTTCTATTACCGCCGCATCATCATTATCAGATATTGCTGTCTTTAGTGCATCTTCACAATGTCCAATCATAGTATTAGTTGCAAATTCAGAAGTTGCACATCTATTTTCCCTATAGCAATAACTCATAGGGTTGCCATCAGTTGCTAAAATAGCTTTACCAGCCAAAAGTAATGCTTTTTCTTGCTCAGAAGCAGTTCCATTCTTTATTGTCTTTGCTACATAAGCATATAATGCAGATGTAAAAAATAGCTTTTTATCCTCCAACTTAATTGTAAATTCATCGTCTTCTTGATCTTTTATTTCTTGATGCTGTAATGTCTTTCTTGCTTCAGCAGTCTGTCCATCAACTTTATTAATTACAAACAGAGACCTACTTATGTCGATACTTGTTTTACTGTTCTTACTTTCAGCCTCTTTCAAATAATTAAGCAAAGCATTATTACCAGAACCCTCAAGACCATCTGGTTTTGCAACAAAAATTAATATCGATTGTGTTTGATTCTCAAGCGCTTCAGTCAATACATGTTGGTGCGCAGCATAATTACTGTCGGTTCCTGGAGTATCATAGATTGTAAACTGCACAGTATCCTTATCTAATGGAATAGGAAATTCGATACGAATTTCTGAAGACACCTCTTCATAACCATTTAGCTTATCTAAAATACTCTTAATCTGCTCATCCTTTCTTTTCCCTTGTTTTTTTAACTCATTTAGCAAATTCTGAATATCTTTTCGTGTATTATTCTCTGATGGTCCTTTTTTAAACTCAAATATGTTATCCTTTTCATTCCACAGAAGTGTTGTGTATACATTGCATAGGTCGAAAATAATACGTTCTTTATTATCACTTTCAGGACTATATATCCTAAACATCTTTGCAGTTTCTGACTTAATATCTTCTGGTAATATCTTGTATCCCAATAATGCATTAATCAGAGCCGACTTCCCTGCACTATAAACACCCGTGAAACACAAACTTACCCTATTGTCGCTAAGGCTTGTAATCTTTTCCTCAATACTCTTTATTTCTTCATCAATTTGTTTGGCGTAGCTTTCCACGCTCCTTCGAACGTTTTCGTTATCCAAAGGCAGATCGAACAAATTGCTCCGGTGCTTTCCAAGAATACCAATTGCTGATTCACCAAATTTTTTCACTTCTTCATATGTTTTTTTCATATCTGGCAATTCAGCGAGTAATGTAGGAACAAATGTACATTCACGTTTTGGTTCCTGATTATAATTCTCTACCATCTGTTCAAGATCCTCATAATCCAACTTTGTCATAATTGCCTCTATTTCTACTTTTTTTATACCATCAAATATTTTGGCAATATCTTCAAAGAAAGAATTCCCAAAATCTTGTAGCACGAATTTCCCCTTACGATTTACATACTTTGCCAGTGCTCCTCCCTTTTTAATCACAATTTCTTCGCCATCCTGAAATCGTTTAAAACTTATCTCTTTTTTCGCAGCATGATACTTCATCTGTAATACATTTCTACTCATAACTGGTCTCCTTTACAATTTTTGACAACGTTTCCCTGGCTTCTAAGCCACATATCTATTCCATCACCAAATACTTCGGCCTCTATCAAAAATACACCATCATCTTCACTGAGTATTCTTGCTGTAGGAAGCCTGTCTAATACCGCATCAATCGAATATCCGGAATATTCAAACTTTACCTTACGTAGTTTCCCACCATACATGAATTGAATTCTTTTACGATATTCCCCTTCCTCAAATTTGTTCCTATAAGGTGTTGAAAAATGTTCCTCTGTTACCATAAGCTTTTTTATCCTATCTATACGATAAATCGTAGGATACGCATCATTCGGTTCTGTAAAAGCTTTTTCTTTATCTATGTTTCTAATTCTTCCGGCCAAATAAAAGTAAAACTCTGAAAAAAGTATCGCAAGTGGTTCAACAATCCTATGTTTTGGGGTATGTCCTTGAATTCCTTGATAATCAAACTCAATCAAGTATTGACCATGAATAGCATTTCCCAAAAGCATCATTTTATCTAAAACTTTCTGCTTATGAGTTAATTCCACATAATGGAATCGCTCATTTCTCATTAGATCATTCACCAATTTCTGGTTCTTTTCAGGAACGCAGCACTCTATAAGCCGATCCAGAATATTTCCCATGTCCTTCTTGGAAAATGCCCTGCTACTAAGAAGGATTTTACATATTGCCAATATCTCATCATTGGAAAGCTTCAGATTATCTGCCTGTTCTATCCGGTATCCTTTAATGGAATAGTCATATATAAGATTATTTGGAATACCATCTGTTACAGCCTGATTGTCGAGAAACAACCTGATTTGCTCTATATCCCTCTGGATGCTTTTCTCCGAAACACCGAATCGCATCGCCTCCTCAGCCTTATAAATGACTCTTCCGTTCATAAGCCTTGAGTAAATTGATAAAGCTCGGCTACTTTTACCTTCTCGTTCCTCAACCATACACTCACCTTTTGTTTTTGTTTTATTGTATCAGTCGATTTGGACACATTATGACCTTTATACTATTCCTGTCATAATAAAAAAATAAAGGGAATTCCACACGGAATCCCCATTTACAATTATAGCACCGTCATATCATTTGCTAATAAAATCGCAAACAATATTTATTAAATTTTAATAAAGCCAGTAACAATTATACGTTTCTGCTTCTTTTAAACTTTCTCATGATTAAAGTAAGATCTCCCTTATTAGTTCTAAATTGTCTTACTTTGAACTTTTCCAAGCTCAATCCTTGTGAAATAACCGCAGCCGGGATGTTCGTATGGATTCTTTGGGAACTCACATGAACAGGACCAATTTGCTTTGAACTTGATTTACTTTGAAAAAACAGCTTCATATCACACCTTCCTTTCTTTCAGCAGCACAAACACTGGATCAACGAATCTATGTTTCACCTTTAGTAAAAAGGATTGCTTGTATGGATAGTGCTTTCTGATTACAATTCTGCTCTCATTATTTCCATCTGTAGTTCTCACTTCTATATATTTTCGCTTCATAATAGTCCTCATATGATGAACCTGCCTTTTACAGGTCACTCGTCATCAGATATTTCTGCTAAGCCAGCCATTTCCTTCTGTATCTGACGTTCCGTCTTCTTGATTGTTGTGCTATTGGCTTTAAAGTTGTAAACCGGCTTAATGGTTTTCACAATCTCTGCTGTAGGTCCGATATTCTCAACAATGTCTTCCATTCCCTTGTATGCAAACGGACTCTCATCTAGTGTTGAATGATTTACACAAGTTGTATATATGCCTGCATCAGACATTATCTTTTCAAAATCTTCTACAGTGAACTTGTTAAAAGCCTCTGTTCTTGAGAATCTTCTCCCAGCACCATGTGGTGCAGACTGGTTCCAATCGTCATTTCCTTTTCCGATGCAGATAAGTGAGCCATCTTTCATATTGATAGGAATGATCAATCGTTCATCCCTCTTAGCAGATACAGCCCCCTTTCTTACAATATTGCTGTCATGATCAATGTAATTATGAACTGTAGTAAACTCACAAAGGGGCTTGAATCCATAATTATCTATAATCATTCTGGCAATCATATGTCTGTTCTCGTCTGCATACTCCTGGCAGATTTTCATATCATGAAGGTAATCCTTGCTATACTTCCCAGATAAGAAGCATAAATCCAAAGGAAGATCTGGCGCTGTCTGTCTGAAATTTCTGTGTAATTCCTTAATCACTTCCTGTATCTCAGACCTTCTGCCAGCAGCTTTATACTCCTTCTTTATGCGGTCCTCTTCATCCCAAAGGGCTTTCTTACCTGTATGAAGACCTACAGCCATTTTCTGATATATTTCACAGACTCTGGTTCCAAGTATCCTGCTACCGGTATGAATAACAAGGTAATGATTTCCTTCTTCATCAATGTCGATTTCTATAAAGTGATTTCCTCCTCCAAGTGAACCAATGGCTCTCTCCATCTTCTTTGTATCCTGAAGTTCTCGGTAACACTTCATGTCCTGAAGTTGCGGAAACCTCATTAGACGTCCTTCATTTACCTCTCGGCCTGAAGGAACAAACTCTCTGATGACCTTGTCAAGTCTGTCAAAATCTATGCTATCTTTACCCAATTCAATTGTGAGCATTCCGCATCCGATATCAACACCAACCACATTTGGAATGATTTTATCGCCTAGGTCTGCTGTAAAACCAATAACACAGCTTTTTCCAGCATGGCAGTCCGGCATTATTCTTACCTTAGAATTTCTGAATGGTTCCTGGTCCAACAGTTCTCTTATCTGCTGAACACATGAATCCTCACAGTTATCTATAAATACTTTAGCAGTGTTATACTTTCCATGTATTTCCTGCATATCATTGATCACCTCCGTTTAACCACAAGAATACTGAATTTGCAGTTTCTTCCCTAGAAAGGTCTTTATCGTTATCCTCATCCTCCTCGGCATCTTCTTTTTCCGAATCGCCTTCATCCTCAAAGAGCTTTTTGATTTCTTCATCAGCAGTAGATGCACCAGCAATTACCGCCACTATAGAATCAGCATAATGCTCTATAACGGTTGCGGAGGCATATATGCATGCGTCAAGCATTTCATAAGTTAATACAGCACTATCGCCTTCAAGGGAAATATTCTTCACATAACGAATCTCGTTGTCATCAATCTGCCATGTACCCCGAAGCATATTGCAATTCATTTTGAACAGAAGATGTTCCAACTCACCCATTGTCTTTTCAGGAATCCCAATTTCGGGATAAGCTGTGATTATGCATCCATCTCCATCAGCATCAACTACAAGGTTGCATCCAGCACGATTAATAACTCCATCAAGCCTAAATCCATAATCATAGCGAAGTATGGTCTCATCAAATTCGTAATGAAACTCTTCTTTTTCAAAAAAATTGTTAATGCTCTCTATAATCTGCTCAACTTTCATGCGAGAATCTCCTTTCCATGTAGGTATTCCTCTGTTTCTAAGCACATAATACCCTATCGAATGGACATTATCTGTCCCGCAAACTGATTACATATAAAAAATATCTTTCGCCTTAAACGGGAGTCTACTTCCAGTTGGAAGGATATAAGCATGTTCCCTTTTTATATCCAAGTGACTTTCTATTTCCCCATCAGTTATGATTAGTATTGGTCCATCCTTAGGAAAGTCTTTTGCATTCTGAATAAGATCAACTGCGGGCTGAAGTCTTGTACCACCTCTTCCAACTACTTTTACTCTTCCAGCAATATCATCAGGTGTCATGTAACCAGCATCATATGCATTAGCATCGCAGAACACCACTCTTGCGGCAGGAACATCTCTTGAAGCAGCATAGCTTGCCACCGCACCAAGAGCCTTTCCAATCTCTGCAGGTGCCATGGATCCGGATGTATCGATGATCACTCCAAAGGTTCTTGAGGCATCATTCGACTCTGTGACCACATATCTAGCTCTCGGGATATCGGGTGTACAACTCTGTCTTCTGCTCGGATGTGCATAACTTCTATGCTTTTCAAGCGGTCTTATATGTATATTGAACCACTCAGAAAGCTTTACATCCCACGGAACCGGAGGTACTGCCAAAGCTCTTATTTCCTCGACAAGTCCAGCTGGTATCAGGCCTCTTCCCCTGCTCTGAGTGTGGTATTCAAGCCCCTGTGATAAAGCATTTCTGTAGAAATCATCTAAAGCAACACCTCTTCCATCTCCTGCATTTCCGCTATACTGCCCATATCTGGGTCTACCCATGATATCGCCCTGACCGTTGCCTCTGAAGGTGTTCATCTTCATGTATGTCCTCATATCCTGGCAGATCATATCGTAGATTTCTTCAGCGGACTTACTCTTAAGAGCAGGGTCATATAGTACTCCCTCAGGCATAACACCTATCTGCATCTCAAACAACCACCCATTGATAACATAGTCAGTTGCTATATTCCATAGGTATGGATCCCTGCCAGCAGCTCTCTTATGATGAAGTAGCGCAGCGTGAAGAAACTCGTGAGCCATAATGAATCTCCACTCTTCGTCAGACATGTTCTTGGATGTATTGATGTATATTATTCCTTCATAAGCGTCAACTGCTGCAATACTGATATCGTACTTTCTGCACTCTTCTAAATCGTCCACAACTTTAAAGGATGCTGCTATCGCACCAAGAAGAGGGAAAGCATTTATGAACCAACTTGCTATCTCTTTCCCGTAAGAGTATTCCTCATCATGTTCGCAGACCGAGTCGATTGCATTGGATACTGATCTAGCCAGATAATATGCAAAATCACTAGCAAATTCATTCTTCTCCTGCTCTCCCCATCTGTTATTTGTATATACGATTGGTTTATCAAGCCCGATCATATCCATCGAATCCAGAGCTCCTACACCATAGATATTATTGTTTTCGTCCCAGTGTTCTCGCAGTAGATAATCATATATTTTTAGCTCATCCTCCATGATATTAAATGGGATATTTCCTACCGGCGACTGATTTAAAGGATCTCCAAACTTTATATCATGCAGGAATCTGTCTACATAAATATCACAGGCAATATTCCATAGTTTTTGGTTAAAACTTGCCTTTTTTACCTTATTTCCTGATGCATCTGTATCCGTGTATCCAGGCACTTTATCAAGGTCATAGTGCCCAAAACAGTTATGCAGTATGCAGTGGGCTATAGCAAAAGCCCACTGCTTTGGTGCCAGGCTAACCTGTCTGTTTACCAATATTGTCCCATCTGCTTTGGAGCAGGCAGGAGTCTTTTTCCCAATCTCTCCTTTTCCTACTATTTCCAGGTTATAGCTTACAAGATGATTAAATACATCATTATCACAAACGATATTAATCCCCTTTCGTAGCTGTACTAAATTTGGATCTTCTCTTTCCTTATGCTGTCTTCCCATCGTTCTTTTTCTCCTGTGCTACGAGCCTTGGGAGATCCCTCACTATCTCGATCATGAACCACTCTGGAAGTACCTTTCCGTCATCTGCAGAAACAACCATCTGAGCAAGTTCATAATTTACCCTTGCAAGTTCCTTCAAGAGTGCCTTTGCCCTGTGTGCAAAATACTGAGTTTGCTTATCTATCTCAGACTTCTGCTGGGGAAGGTCATGTAGAATTCTTGCTCTGAAGGACTGTGAAAGGAAGTAGAGAACATCTCTGTCCTCAGGCTTATCAGGCCATCTTGCATCTCCCTTGATAATGTCCTCAAGCAGATACTTGTTATCAAGCTGCTTTACAAACGCGGCAAACATTCCGGCATGACCTGCACTGATACTTCCATAAGCAAGCATCCTGATAGTTTCAATTGGGATTTCCCTTTCTCCGGCTCCAAATTCCTTAAGTGCATCGCTCAGCATATGCCATGATCTTGGTGTAGAAAATGGCTCTTCTGTCTTCGGAGGCTCTGAGAAAAGGTGATCAGGTCTCTGATTTATATAATCAGTTACCCAGCTGTGGATCCCATTACCATATGCCCATGTGAGCCAGCTCTTTACGTCAGGCTTAAGCTGAACATGAAACATTCTGTTAATAAGTGCGCTGGACATAGTCTTTACAATAGCTGCATCCTGAGTTCTATTTCCTGCTCCAATCACTATGCTCCCTTCAGGAAGGTGATACTCACCAATTCTTCTCTCGTAGATAAGGCTATAGAAAGCCTTCTGCACTTCCTGTGAACAAGCGTTAAGTTCATCAAGAAAAAGAACATAGGGCTCTTTTCGAGCAATCATCTTGGGTGGAAGAAACTCTGATGTCTCTCCTCTGATCTGAGGGATACCAATGATGTCTTCCGGTGCAAGCTGGCTTCCAAGAAGTGATATGCACTCAAGTCCTACTTCGATTGCGAATTCCTCCACAAGCGCTGATTTTCCAATTCCAGGTGCGCCCCAAATAAAAACAGGGCGTGCTGGTGCTATATTAAGCAATATATCCAGTAATTCTTCCTGATTTACTGTTACTGGTAAATTCATAAATCTTCGTTCTCCTCTATTTCTTTTACGTAGGTAAGCTTAAAACTCTCACCCTCATAGATGCGTATAGGATTACCACGGACTATCTGTGCGTGTTTACTCCAGGCATCGTTTCTTTGTTTATCCTTACTGTCTGTATTGGTCTGTTTCAGTACTGCAGAAAGCTTCTTCAGAGCATCCTGCTTATTCATAAACTGGCTTCTTTCTTTGGATGAAGACACCGTAATCCCTGTTGGGATGTGTATAACTCGTATTCCAGTCTCTGTTTTGTTTACATGCTGACCTCCAGGACCTCCGCTGTGAAACTTTTCAATCCGTATATTTTCAGTTGTCACAGTATCATCCACTGTATCCGGTTCTGGAATAATGCTCACATCCACAAACCAGTTCTTTCTCTTATGTCCCGGTCTGTACTTGCTCTTGCACTTCCATTCCATGGTCCCTGAAAGTTCTGAAATGTCCCTTTCTGCAGAAAAAATAATCGATGAAAAAGCTCCTTCTACCTCACCTTTCACAGCAGTTATCATTTCAAGGTCTGGATATTCCTGCTGTAATCTCCTAAATATACCGCCTACAGCAGCTCGACATTCCACCGGTCCCATGCCGGAACTAATCTGCATTATCATCACACATTCCCTCCCTTATAGTTGTACACAGGCTTAAGAATTTTTGTGATGTCTACAGTCCCAGCAATAGCATCTTGGATATAGCTAGCTTCTCTGTATGCAAAAGGAGCCTCATCAAGCGTCTCTTTACCAATGCATGTGGAATATATTCCTTTCATTTCCGCCTTAAACTCAGATACAGTATGGGAAGACAAAACCTTCTCTCTGGATACAATCCTTCCTGAACCATGTGGAGCAGATTCATTCCACTCTTGATTTCCAAGTCCGGTTCCAAGAATCACTCCGTCCTTCATGTTTACAGGAATTATTACCTCTTCGTCCTTCTTTGCTGAAATGGCACCTTTCCTAAGGACAGGAATATCACCTTCAAAATCAACATAATTGTGTATACAGGAATGTATCTCGTCATACTTCCATTTCATACCCTTGGCAATCTCGCTTACAATAACCCTGCGGTTTAGGTCTGCATATTCCTGTACTACGGCTATATCATGCAGATAATCTGACAGTAATTCATCAGTAAGATATGTAAGTTCATAAGGGACATTTTCTTTCCCTTGTTTCTTAAGTAGCTTGTATCCTTCTCCCATGTAGTATTCAGCTACTTCTTTTCCCAAATGACGGCTTCCAGTATGAACAACAAGATATCCCTCTCCGGTATCATCACAATCAATCTCAATGAAGTGATTTCCACCACCTAGGGTTCCAAGGCTGAGCATTGCTTTATCATATCTGATGTGTTCTGCGCAGATAAGCCTTGCAAGGTCAAAGTCTTGAGCCTTCGCATGGACATTATTCCGTATGCCGAATCCTACCGGAATATTCTCCCTGATAACAGAATCAATCTTCTGAAAGTCCTTTCGAACCTTTCCAACCTTTATCATGCTCATACCGCATCCAATATCAATGCCTAGAAGTGCAGGAATTACCGCATCTTTTACTGTCATAGTTAGCCCTATAGGGCCAACCTTCCCCGGATGAACATCCGGCATTACTACAATATTGCTGCCTTTTGCAGCCTCATTGTCACAGATCATCTTTACTTGTGCAATGGCGTACTGATCCACGTTTCCATCAGTCTCATCTCCAATGCACATGATCATGGCATCCGAGTATTTTCCTTTTACTGGTATCAAAATAAAACCTCCGTTGTGGGTGTTCATGCCATAATTGGCATACAAAAAACACCTCTAAAAATCAGAGGCACGAGCAAATGTCCTTATACCTGTCCTTTTTCTTTTAGTGGAATAGTCTTAGAAATAAAGACGGCGGACAATCATGCCTCTGTTGTCAAATGCTGCTTTGTTGTTTGTATTCATCGTGTGTTTCATGATTGTCCTCCTTTCTTGAAATTCATTTCTGAATCATGAAAATACTTGTTTTTTGTTACTTATAATACAATATCATATATATCGGACAATATATGTCCACGTCAAGAACTTTTTTATATCACATTTAAAAATTGCCCCTTACTCAGACATCTTCCCCTACAAAAAATCAAAGGTAAAGTCATCGTCATCTAAGTCGATAATATCCATATCATCCACAGATGCTTTACCAGGATCCTTTCTAAGACTTTGTTCTTTGTGCTCATTACAAGTCTTTCTCTTTTTTCCACTTCTGCGGCGCCCATGTAATAAACACTAGACAAACACAAATAGTTCAATTCCCCCAATTCCTGCGTTGATATACATCATTAGTTCAAA
>JAEEGL010439906.1_pt1 | contig 16468 bp, 14 predicted proteins | sample 9134231 | NCBI WGS metagenome assembly JAEEGL01 (sample SAMN16246548, study PRJNA631951) | gut metagenome | biome: gut microbiome; feature: rumen; material: fiber-attached | host: Bos | place: Iran: Karaj | collected 2018-10
ATTGGCTTTATATTGAGCTTTTTTAAAGGTGAGAACGTTAAAAGCGTTGGAGAGATTTTAATTGTTTTTGGTATTCTATTCTTTGGTCTAGAAGCAATGAAAAACACATTTGCTTATGACCCTATTAGAAATAATCTAGCAAGTTTTTTAAAGACTGTTGATTTTCCATTATTATTAATGTTATTTGGTGCCCTACTTACTTGTTTAACACAATCAAGTAGTGCCACAAATGGTATTGTAATCGTCATGGTTGCCCAAAACCCTAATTTAATTGATTCAGGTTTCTATTTAGTATTAGGCGCAACAATTGGTGCGATGATGCCAGCATTCCTAGCATCCTTAAAGAGTAATATTCTTCCAAAACGTGTTACTTATTCTATGATTATCGTAAGAGTATTTGGAGCCTTTGTAATGACTTTAATTGTATGGGCTATTTCAGGACCATTATTTAAGTGGATTGCTACACTTGAAGGCAAGATTGATATTGGTATGATATTAGCATTATTCACAGTAGTTTATAATATTATATTCATTATTATTTGTATGCCTTTAATTACACCTATTGAAAAAATATCAAACAAGATGTTTAAAGATAAAGATGCATTAAAGAAAAAACAATCATTACACTTTATTGATGATAACTTATTAAATACACCTTCTCTTGCTGTAGTACAAGTTAGAAAAGAAATTGAAAATATGTTTGATTTAGCAAAAGAAAATATGTTACTTGGAATAGATGCTATTGTTAATGTTGATTTATCAAAATCAAAAGAAATAGAATCTAGAGAAGAAGAAATAGACTATATGAATACTGCTATATCAGATTACTTAATTAAATTATCAGCAAAAGCAACTTTAGCTGATGAAACAAAAATCGGTTCTTATTACCATGTTATTAATGACATCGAGCGTATTGGTGACCATGCTTTTAACTTCTTAAATAGTGCAAGAGCAATGTCTAGAGAAGATTTACATTTTTCTGATGTTGCGAAAGAAGAATTTGAAAGCTTTAAGGTAGTTTTGGAACAAATGTTTGAAATCGCAGGAAACATCTTTAAAAACCAAGATAAAAAGGATTTAGAGAAGCTTCATACATTAGAAGAAGAAACTGATAAATTAAAAGAAGAATTAGGAAATAACCATTTCCAAAGAATTAAAAATCATACATGTAATAATGAATTAAGTCCATTTCATTCAAATGTCTTAACAAGATTAGAACGTTGCGCAGACCACTTAACTAACGTAGGTTATTCAATTATTAACCCTACAGGTGATGAGGTAAAAAAACAAGCACAATAGAATTAGGAGATTGAGAAATCAATCTTCTTTTTTTATTTTCTCTATTGACAAGTATACTTTGCATAATATATAATATGCTTGACAAGTAAACTTGGCAAAGGAGTGATTATATGAAAAAGCTATTTATATATTATTCTAATAGTGGTAATGGTGATCTAGTCGCAGACTACTTAATGAAACTAGGCTTTGACATTAGAAAAGTAGAGACTAAATATAAATTATCTAAACATATGTTTTTCGCCATGATGAAGGGTGGAAGTAATGCTTTATTTAATAAAAAAGCAAAACTTATTAATTATAATAATGATATAAGTGAATATGATGAAATCTATATAGGAAGTCCTATATGGAATTCTAGACTTACTCCTCCTATTAATACAGTTTTAAGAGATACTGATCTATCTAATAAAAAAATAACATTTGTTTTCTATAGCGGTGGAGGAAGTAGTAAGAAGGCTAGTAAAAAGGTTAATAAATTATATAATAATCCAACAATTATTAATTTAAAACAACCAATTAAATATAATGAAGAATTAAGAAAGTTAGGTGAATAGAATGGAAAGAGAAGAAATATTAAGTAAAGCAGTAGAAGATAATAAAGGATTAGATATAGCTGATTTAGAAGCTCAAAAGACAGCATCTATGTTTGGTTATTATATTGTCGCAACATTAATATTAGTTGTGACTCTAGTTGATAAGGTTGTATTAGATAAAACTAATTTTGGTGCTCTTATGGCGTGCTTTATGATGTTTTCTATAGCGTTCCTTGTTAAATATATTAAATTAAAGAGAAGACATGAATTAATTGTGTCTATATTATATGGATTAGTTGCTGTAGCTAGTTTAGTATGTTGGATTATGGATTTAGTTAAGGTATGGTAATATGGATGAGAAATTAGTTTTAAAAAATAATTTAGTAAAAATAAGAAAAGAAAAAGGCATCTCACAGGATGCCTTAGCTAAGATGGTAGGAGTATCAAGAAATACGATATCATCTATTGAAACATATCAATATCAACCTACAGCAAAATTAGCTTTATTATTATCTATAGCACTAGATAAAAAGTTTGAAGAAGTGTTTTACTTCTAATAAAAAATCTCCGATTTCTCGGAGATTATTTTTATTATCTACTATAGAATTCGACAATTAGTTGTTCGTTGATTTCTGGTAAGAATTCGTTTCTTTCAGGATATCTAACGAAAGTAGCAGCCATTTTGTTTTCATCAAATGAAACATATTCACATCTGATTAATTTAGCTTCTAAAGCTTCTTTAACAACTTTAAGATCTTTACTAGTTTCTTTTAAAGAAATAGTTTGTCCTGGTTCTAGACGGTATGAAGGAATATCTACCTTTTTACCATCTACTAGGAAATGACCATGATTAACTAGTTGTCTAGCTTGAGCTCTAGTAGAAGCAAAACCTGCTCTATAAACTATATTATCTAATCTTGATTCAAGTAACTTTAAGAAGTTAACACCATGAACACCTGACATTTTGCCAGCTTCAAGGAATGTCTTATGGAATTGCTTTTCATTAACACCATAAGTGAATCTAACCTTTTGCTTTTCTTGTAATTGTGTTGCGTATTCAGTTAATTTGTTACGCTTTTTACCATGTTGTCCTGGAGCATAAGGTCTTCTTTGTAATTCTTTACCAGTTTCAGATAATGAATAGTTTAATCTTCTTGAAATTTTCCAAGTTGATCCAGTGTACTTACTCATAATTTTTTCCTCCTTTTATTTATTTTGCGTTACTAATAAAAGGCTTCTTATTTCGATTATAGGTTATAATATATTCGCCTACTCAGCTAGGCTACTATAAATAATAAGTATAATATAATACCTATAAAGTAATAAGTGCTGAACTTTACGAACGCAAAAATATTATATTATATAATAATATGAATGTCAAGAATTATTTTTTTTCTATATTTTTCTTATAGTATGAAGAGTTTAAATAAAAAAAAAGAAATGCAATTATTTGTGCATTTCTTATATTACTTCACGGTTATAATAGCCATGAGTATCAACTTTGTCATTAAATTCTTTTGTTTTATCATCTAAATGGGCTAATTTATATTGGAATTTTTTAATTATTTCTTTTGTCTCTTCTTTAGATTCAATGGTAAATTGTAATCTAAATACATTTATGTAATTACTTAAATCATATAAATTATCAATTAGATTTAATCTTTTACCATTATAAATAGAAGTATAACAATCATTATCTGTTTTAATATAGAAATCAAATAAGCCATCATTTAATCTATAATTATGATCCTTACATTTACCACATAAACCATTATGTTTAAGTGGACAGTATTTTGTATACATTAATTCTTGATGACCATATACAATCATTTCTAAATTTGGACTACCATTATTATTTTTATAATATTCTTGGTATAAATCTTTTATTTGCTTACTATTTATTTCATGAGGTAAAGTAACTCTACTAGCACCTAAGCGGAATAAATTATATACCGCAATAGAATTAGATGCATTAAATAAATGATCAGTGATAATTGTATTATTTTTATAATAATTTAAACCACCATAATTACCTATTAAAACATATGAATCAGTATTAATATAATGTGCATTATTACGTCTAATATAATTATTATAATATATTATTTCAACACCCATTTCAACTGCGGCTTCATATTGTTCTAGCGTAGTCGCAAAAACCGCTAGTTTAGGAGATATTTTGTCAAACGATATTTTATAATTATTCTCCTTAATAGGTGATATTTCTCTATTTTTTTCAAGACGTTTATTATTAAGTTCTAAGATACCTTTTCTTCTAAGTTCATTTATTTCTTTTATAGGTATAAAGAAGTCTTTTTTAATATCATAATTAATACTTGAAATGTAATATGGAGTATCATTTAATTTGTTTAATTGTGTATATATTGTATCTTTACTAATAGGTTTATTTATTGATTTTTCTAATATATCTGATTGAACGTAAGAAGAGTAGTCATTATATTCAAAAGAAATACTTAATCTATTATTTGCGCTACCAGTAACATAAATATCTAATGGAAGTCTTTTAAATTCTTTTGGATATGTTTTTTTAATTTCTTCTAGATAAACTACATCCTTAGTTTTATATACTAAATCATTAATTGAGGCATTTTCTTTCATTTCAATAAAACAATAATTATTTGCGCTTTTAATTAAGTTATGATTCGCATCATACAATTTAATAACAGGTAAGCTTATTTCATTTTTAGCTTCAATTCTAATTTGATCGTTTTGATTTAAGGTACTTGATAATTGTATTTTATATAAATTATTATTTTTAGAAACTATTTTACCAATTAAATAACCATTATTATTTGGTTTATTAGAATTAACTATATCTTTTTTATCTTCATTGAATAAATATCCTTTTGTGAATGTTCTATTAAATGTTTTTTCTAAATATGCATCAGGCTTTTTATTATCTAATAAGCTTCTATATAGATTAACAACACCCGCAACATATTCAGGGCTCTTCATTCTTCCTTCTATCTTTAGGGAATCTATTATATCTAGTTCATGAATAAAAGAAGAAGTATTTAAATCTTTCATACTTAAAATATATGAATCACTTATTAATTTATCATCCATAAATAATTTATATTTTTTTCTACAAGGTCCAACACATCTACCTCTATTACCACTACGCATACCTATTAAGCCACTCATTAAGCATCCACCACTAAAAGATACACATAAAGCTCCATGAATAAAAGCTTCTATACTAACCTTAGATTGTTTTTTAAATTCTTTTATTTTATCAATACTACATTCTCTAGATACAACTATTCTTTTTGCGCCTAGTTTTTCAAGTAATCTAATTCCATATATATCATCTATTCCTACTTGTGTAGATATATGAGCTTCCATATCTTTATAATTATCTATTACATGTTTAATTATTGCGAGATCCTGAATGATTAGAGCATCAACGTTTGCTAGAAAACATTTCTTAATTGCGTTAAAGGCTTCATTAAGCTCTTTTTCATAAACTATAGTATTAATTGTTACATACACTTTTACATTCCTTAAATGAGCATATTTTACAGCCTCACTTAATTCTTCAAAAGAGAAGTTTTTAGCATAAGCACGTGCACTTAATGTTTCTAAGCCAACATAAACAGCATCGGCACCATTACTTATTGCGGCAACTAAGCTATTAAAATCTCCAGCAGGTGCTAATAATTCACTCATACTAATCACTCCTTTTGTTACCTAAAAATTATAACACTTTAATTATTATTAGTCCATATATCATTTTTTTTGCAAAAATATAATTATTTAATTATAATAGAATTGTTAGGAGGTTTTAAAATGATTAGATTTGAAAATGTTAATTTAAGTTATGATAATAAAACTAGCATAATAGAAAATTTAAATCTAACTATTAACGATAATGAGTTTTTAGTTATTATTGGACCTTCTGGCTGTGGTAAAAGTAGTTTAGTTAAAATGTTATCAGGGTTAATTAAACCAACTAGTGGTAATATTTATATTGATAATGTTTTAGTTAATGATTTAGAGCCATATAAAAGAGGAATATCTTTTATGCAACAAAACTCTAAACCTTATCCACATCTAAGTGTTTTTGATAATATTGCTTTTCCCTTAAATTTAAAGAAAATGGATAAAAATGTTATAAAAGAAAAAGTAGAAGAAATCGCAGATAAGCTTTCTATAAAGCCATATTTAAATAGACTACCTAAGGAATTATCAGGTGGAGAATATCAAAGATTAAATCTTGCTAGAACTTTAATTTTAGATAATAATATCGTTATTTTTGATGAACCATTATCTAGTTTGGATGCGAATCTAAAAGATAATATGAAGCGTGATATTAAAGAGTTACATAAACTATATAAACATACTACTATCTATATTACTCATGATGAAAAAGAAGCCATGAGTCTAGCTGATAGAATAGTTTTAATGAAAGATGGTAAAATAGTACAAGATGGAACTCCTCTTGATTTATATTTAAATCCTGTTAATACATTTAGCGCTAGTTTCTTATCTAAGATGAATTATATAAAGAAGGATAATTATATATTAGGATTCCGTCCTTCTGATGTAAGCTTAGATGGAGATATCTTAGTAAAAATAATTGATAGTGAAATTATTAATGGACATCTTAATGTTTATGCCGATTTAGATGGAAATAAAATAGAGTTTATAACTGAAATAGGAACTAAACTAAAAAATGAAGAATATATAAAAATTAATAAGGAATACATTTTTGATTTTGATACAAAAATGAGAAAGGATATGGACTGATAAAATAGATCAGTCCTTTTTTATCAAATTATGAATTACATAAAAAAAGAATTAGGAATTAAATATTTAAACGACTTATTAAAATTAAAAATAAGGGACTTTTATTCTTACAATAAGCTTATAAGTGATGTTTTAAAAATAAAAACTAATATACCTATTTATATTGATAGAAACATAATCTTTTTACCTATAAAATCATATAAGGCATATGATTGTATATGGATAAATTATACAAGAATAAAAGAAATAATTGATAATAAAAAAAGTGTTATTATTAAGTTTATTAACGGAGAAATAAAGGAATTTGGTATTAGTTTTAATAAGCTAAATCGTATAATAAATGATGCCAAAATAATAATAACCTATTTTAAGAAAATAGAATGTGAAAGCGTAATCAATTAAAAAAAGTTATTTTATTATAGAAAATAAAATACATAAGTGATAAAATAGGTATGGATAAAATAGAAAACGGAGGAAATTTTATTTATGAAAAAAATTGTTTCAGATTTAGATGTAAAAGGAAAGAAAGTTTTAATTCGTGTTGACTTTAATGTTCCTATGAAAAATGGAGTCATCACTGATGATACACGTATAAAAGCTGCACTACCTACAATTAAGTATGTTATTGATAACGGAGGAAAAGCTATCGTATTCTCTCATCTTGGAAGAATTAAAGAAGAAGCTGATTTCGCTAAGAATGACATTACACCAGTTGCTAAGAAGTTCGAAGAACTAATTGGTAAAAAGGTTACATTCATCAATGCTACTAGAGGTAAAGAATTAGAAGATGCTGCAGCTAATTTAAAAGATGGCGAAATCTTAATGTTCCAAAACACTCGTTATGAAGATTATGATTTAGCTGCTCAAAAAGAAACTAAGAAAGAATCAAAGAATGATGCTGAACTTGGTAAATACTGGGCAAGTCTTGGAGAATTATTTGTAAATGATGCATTCGGTACAGCTCATAGAGCAGCTGCATCAAATGTTGGTATTGCTTCAAACGTTAAAGAAACTGCTGCTGGATTCCTTCTAGCAAAAGAAATTGAATACATTGGTGGAGCTGTAGATAATCCAGTTAGACCATATGTAGCAATTTTAGGTGGAGCTAAAGTATCAGATAAGATTGGTGTTATTGAAGCTTTATTAGATAAAGCTGATAAAGTATTAATCGGTGGAGCTATGATGTTCACATTCTTAAAGGCTCAAGGATATAACATTGGTGCTTCTCGTTGTGAAGATGATAAACTTGATTTAGCAAAAGAATTAATTGCTAAAGGTAAAGGAAAATTAATTTTACCAGTTGATGCTAACTGTAATAAAGCATTTGAAGATACAAAAGGTACTGTAAAAGCAATTGATAAATTTGCTGATGATGATATGGGATTAGATATCGGACCTGCTACACTAGAATTATTCGCAAAAGAATTAGCTGGTGCTAAGACAGTTGTATGGAATGGACCTATGGGTGTATTCGAAATGGCTAACTACAACCAAGGAACAATTGGTGTTTGTGAATTATTAGCTAACTTAAAGGGTGCTAAGACAATTATCGGTGGTGGAGACTCTGCTGCTGCTGCTGAACAACTTGGATATGCTTCTAAGATGAGCCACATCTCTACAGGTGGAGGAGCTTCACTTGAATACTTAGAAGGTAAAGTATTACCAGGTATCGCTTGTGTAGATGATAAATAATTAAAGGAGAATTAATAAAATGAGAAAGAATATTATTATTGCTAACTGGAAAATGTATAAGACTAGAGAAGAAGCACTTGATTTTATTTATTCAGTAAGTCAAGAAGTTCCTTCAAAGGATTTAGTTGAATCAGTTATTTGTGCACCAGCTATTATGCTTAGAGACTTAGTAAAGCGTCAAGGTGAAAATGTAAGAATTGGTGCTGAAAATATGTATTATGAAGAAGAAGGAGCATTCACTGGTGAAATTTCTCCAAAAATGCTTACTTCTACAAATGTTGAATATGTAATTTTAGGACATTCAGAAAGAAGAATGATCTTCAAAGAAGATGATGCTTTAATTAATAAGAAAGTATTATCTGCATTAGAGCATGGCTTAAAACCAATTTTATGTTGTGGTGAAACTTTAACTGAAATGGAAGAAGGAAAAGTTGAAGAAGTATTATCTAGGCAATTAAAGTTAGGTTTAGAAAGTGTTAAAAAAGAAGATTTAGCTAAGATTGTTATTGGTTATGAACCAGTATGGGCAATTGGTACAGGTAAGAGTGCTACTGCTGAAATCGCTCAATCTAGATGTAAGTTCTGTAGAGATGTAATTGCTACTATCTTTGGTGCTGAAGCTCAAAAGATTAGAATCGTTTATGGTGGAAGTGTTAAACCAGAAAATATCGCTGACTTCTTAAAGCAAGAAGATGTTGATGGTGGACTAATTGGTTCAGCTTCACTTAACCCTCAAAAATATCTAGCAATGGTTAAAGCTGGTATTAAAGAATAATTTAATTTAAAAATAGAAAAATAACTAACTCATTCGAGGTAGTTATTTTTTCATATGTGTAGAAGGGATGATGTTTATGATTATATATCACATATATCCACTAGGATTATGTAATGCCCTATTTGAAAATGAATATAAGGAACCAGTTAATAGATTAAAAGAAATCTATAAATGGATTCCTCATATTAAAGATATGGGTTTTGATACTATATATTTTGGACCATTATTTGAATCTAAATTTCATGGCTATGATACAACTGATTATTATAAAGTTGATTCAAGATTAGGTACTAATGAAGATTTTAAAGATTTATGTAAATATATAAAGAGTGAAGGGCTAAAAATCGTTTTAGATGGCGTTTTTAACCATGTTGGTAGAGATTTCTGGGCATTTAAGGATTTACAAAAATATAGAGAAAATTCATATCACTGCGATTGGTTTAATGGTCTTAATTTTAATTCTAATAATGATAGAAATGATGGATTCTCATATAATACATGGGGTGGATATACTTCACTAGTAAAATTAAATTTAAGAAATTCATATGTATGTGATCACTTACTTAATGCCGTAAAAATGTGGATAGAAGAATTTGATATAGATGGCCTACGTTTAGATGCCGCAGATCAAATAGATTTAAATTTCTTTAACAAATTAAAAGATACTTGTAAGAGTTTAAAACAAGATTTCTGGTTAATGGGTGAAATAGTTAGTGGAGATTATCAAAGATTTTTAGATAGATTAGATTCAACTACAAACTATGCTTTATATAAATCTATGTTTAGTGCATTTAACTCTAAAAATATGTTTGAATATGCTCATGGAGTAGAAAGAGAATTTGGCCCATATGGATTATATAAGAATAGATTATTATATAACTTTGTTGATAACCATGATGTAAATAGAATAGTTAATACACTACAAGATAGAGAAAACTTAAAAAATGTATATACATTAATGTTTATGATTCCTGGAATTCCTTCAGTTTATTATGGTTCTGAATGGGCTATAGAAGGAGTTAAACATAATGGTAGTGATAATGACTTACGTCCTTATATAGATATTGATAAAATGAAAGATAATGATTTAACTAGCCATATTAAAGAATTAATAAAAATAAAAAAGAATTCAAAAGCTTTAATGTATGGTGGATATGAAAAAATAAATATATGGAATATGCAATATGCATTTGCGCGTATTTATGATGATGAAGTAAAAATAGTTTTAGTTAATGCTGGAGACTCTGATTTTACTTTTGATTTTTGGTATAGAAACAATCACTATAACTATACATTAACTAAAAAATCATCAAAAATTATTTAAAAAGAAAACGGCTAATTTTAGCCGTTTTTATTTCTTTTCAATTCCTTTAGAGAATGCTTATTTAACACTTTCTTGATATTTCTTTTTTGTAATATAATGTATAATATAAATAGGGAGGGAGTATTATATGAAAAAAATATTATTCTTAGTTTTGTGCTTTTCTATTATTAGTCTTTCAGCATGTGGAAATAATAACAAAACAACAAGACCAATTACAACAGAATATATTTATAAAGGTGATAATCCTAATACACCTTTTATTGAGATAGATAGAGAATCACAAAAAAAGTTTGAAAAATCTTTTAAAACAAAAGAGATAAATCGAATACAAAAAAGCTATGAAGATAATTACAAATTAGATAAAAGAAAAGACATGACAACTAATTGGCAAGAAAATAATACCATATCAAATGTTGATGATTATCATTTTTGGTTTACTTGTTATTATAAAACTGATGATATAGAAGTTATTCATGTTGAAAGATCTAGAAAAGGATATAAGAGTGTAAAACATATGCTTTATTGGATTGAATATAGAATTAGCAATTATTCTTTTTCTGTATGGGGAAGAAGTTTGAATAATTTTACATATATTTTAGTTCTAAAAAATGATAACTTATATGAACTGGATTATGCTTATGAGAATAATATTATAAACGATGATGACGTTAAAGAGATTTATAAGCACTATATAGATTCTAAATTTTTGAAATGTGATCCTGAGTATAATCGTTACCATTATGAGCCTGATAATATTCCAGAATACTAAAAATTCAGGGTATAAAATATATGATCCAAAATATGAAGGATTCTTATTTGAATATTATGATTATATAAGAAATAAAATGGCTAAAATTAGCCATTTTATTTTTTTTCTATTCCTTTAGAGAATGCTTGTTTAACACTTTCTTGATATTTTTTTGGAGTCATACCTATAATCTTTTTAAAGGATAAGATGAAATAGCTTTGACTACAGAATCCTAATTCTTCCGCAATTTCAATAAATGATAAATCAGAATAATCTATCATATTTCTTGCAGTTTCAATTTTCTTTTTTAAGATGAAATCTTTTAAATTAATTCCTGTTTCTTGTTTAAATAAAGTTGAAAGATAGAATTGATTTAAATTAATGTATTCTGCGATGTCGTTAATTTTAATATTTTCATATAAATGATTATTAATATAATCTATTGTTTTAACTATTTGAAGTGAATAGATATTCTTTGTTTCTATTTTCTTCATTTTTTCAGCATAATCCATAACCATTTCTTTATATAAACTAGTTAATTCTTCACCACGTGTTGTTAAGTCTGCCTTTTGGATATAATAATCACTAGTTGTATATGCTTCATCTAGAGGTAGTCCACCTTCAATACAGAATCTTGCGATTAAAGCCGCAGTAATAACAAAGTGATATGTAAAGTTTCTATGAGGATTAGTTGATAATACACCCCAGTCTTCACGTTGTTTAAATGGATCTGTTTTTAGTTTATTTTCAATCCATTCTATTCTACCAGCCTTAATAGCTTCATAAATTTCAATATCGTGTTCATAGCTCTTTCTTTCAATGTTTTCATCTAAACTTATGTAGTTTTTATACTTCAAATCTCTTCTAATACTCATAATATCGCCCTCTTTAATATGAATTTTAACATTTTTTTTATAATTTTTATATAAAAAATTGATATTTTCTTATAAAATATTTTTGAGGTGATACAATGAATTTACAAAAGGGTATAAATTTAGGTGGTTGGTTATCACAATGTGAGCCTACTATTAATCATTATGAAACATTTATTCATGAGGAAGATTTTAAGAAAATTAAAGATTTAGGTTTTGATCATGTTAGAATTCCAGTAGACTATAATTTAGTTGAAGAAGAAGATGGAACTTATACTGATGGATTTAAATATATCGATAGAGCAATCTCTTGGGCAAAGAAGTATAACTTAAATATGATTTTAGATTTACATGAAACATATGGCTTTGTCTTTGATGATGAAACTAGAGTACAATTCTTTAGTGATAGAAATATTAGAGAACGCTTCTTTAAATTATGGGAAGAATTTGCGAATAGATATGCTAAATATAAAGATATGTTAGTATTTGAATTATTAAATGAAGTTACTAAAGAAGAATTTGGCCCTATTTGGAATGAATCTATAATAGAGGCAGTATCTAGAATTAGAAAAATAGATAAAGATATATTAATTATATTTGGTGGTACTAGAAATAATAGTTTATCTGATTTAGTAAAATTACCTATTATTGATGATAAGAATTTAATTTATACATTCCACTGTTATGAGCCACTTATTTTTACTCATCAAGGTGCATATTGGATTAAAGATATGCCACTAGATTTTAGAATTGATTATCCCCTAAAATATGATGATGTAATAAATGCACAAAATGGGGCTTTAAAGAAAGTTTATGATAACTGGGGTGGAGTTAAAGGTTTACAATTTGGTTTAACTACAGAAGAATATGTAGGCAACATTTTTGAAAAACTATTTACTCCTGTTGTTGAATTTGCGAAGAAGCATAATTTAAAATTATACTGTGGTGAATATGGAGTAATTAATTTAGCTGATGTAAATGCTAAAGTTAGATGGTATCAAGAAATACATAAAGTGCTTGAAAAATATAATATAGGTCGTGCTTTATGGAGCTATAAAGAGATGGACTATGGTATTATAGATGATTTAAATAAGGATGTATTAAAAGACATTGTAGCTAATGCATAAGAATAAATATAAGGCTTACTTGAGCCTTTTTTTGTTTTATATATAAAATAAATCTTTTATATTTAACATTAAAATGTTAAAATATAAATTAGAAGGTGTCGGTATGAAAAGAATATATGCAATAGGTGAAGCTTTAATTGATTTTAAATATGAAAAAAATAGTTTTATACAAAACGCAGGTGGAGCCCCTGCGAATGTATGCGCAGCTATTAGTAAATTAGGTGGAAGTGCTAGTATTATCACAAAACTTGGTACTGATATATTTTCTACCTTTTTACTTGATGCTTTTAAAAAATATAATATAGATATTAGTAATGTAGTTATTGATAGTAAAGAAAAGACAGGACTAGCATTTATTAAAGATAATAAATATAGTTTTTATTTTGATAATTCTTCAAGTGTTAATCTAAATAAAAAAGAAATAAATAAAAAATTATTTGATAAGGATTCTATAATTCATTTTTGTAGTTTATGTTTAGGAAACTATCCTATAAAAGATGCGATTAAATATGCACTAGATAACACTAGAGGCTTAGTAAGCTTTGACGTTAACTTAAGAGAAAATATATGGAATGATAAAAGCTTAATGATAAGTAGAGTAATAGAATATATTCCTTACGCTGATATTTTAAAGTTAAGCATAGATGAGTTATATACTATTACTAATAAGGATAATGAAATAGATGGTATCAACTATCTAAAAGAATTATCTAATAAATGGAAGATAGTTATTATCACTTTAGGAAGTAATGGAGTAAATGCTTATGATAGAAGCTTAAATAAAATACATATTGATGCCTTAAAAGTAAAAGAAATAGATACTACAGGGGCAGGAGATACATTTATAGGTGCATTTTTATATTACATTTCTAGATTCAATAAAACCCTTAATTTAAGCGATTTATTAGATGCTCTTAAGTTTAGTAATAAAGCTAGCGCATATAAAGTAAGTCATAAAGGAACAATGGAAGGAATGCCTAATTATTATGATATGTTCCATCATCCTATATTCTTTAATAGAAATAGAGTTTATAGAATATATTTAGGTGGTAAGGGATATCATAAATTATTAGGTGATCCAAATACTAATAACTTTTTCCCAGAAGAATGGTTATGTAGTAAAGTAAAGGCAATTAACCCTAAATATTTTGGCCCTCGTGATGGTGTAAGTGTAGTTGAAGGAACTAATATTTTCTTAGATGATTTACTTAAAAACGATCCTAGAATAGAGGGAAATAAAAAATATGACTGTCTAGTTAAATATTTAGATAGTGCAATTAGACTTCCTATGCAGGTACATCCTACAAAAGAATTTTCTAAAAAATATTTTAATAGCGAGTACGGTAAAACAGAAGCTTGGCTTGTAATAGATGTTAGAGATAATGCGAAATTATATTTTGGCTTTAAAAATAAAATAACTAAACAAGAATTATATGATTTAGAAATTAAATCACAAACGAAGCGTGATATAATGCGTTCTATATTAAATGAAGTTAAACCAAAAGTTGGAGATATCTATTTAATTAAAGGTGGTTTAATACATGCCATAGGTGAAAACTGTACTATAATAGAGATACAAGAACCAACTGATTTTACAATACAACCTGAAGGCTATTGTGGGGACTATAAAATAAGTGAAGAAGAAAAATATATAGGCTTATCTAAAGATATAGCGCTTGATTGTTTTAACTATGATTTAGTTGGAGATAAAGCGCTAGATATGGCTAAAGTAAGCCCTAAAATAGAATATGATATTGATTATTTAAAAGAGAATTTAATTACTTATAATGATACTCCATGTTTTAAAATGAATAGATATACTTTAAATAAAAAACCACTTAAATTAAGTGGTGGACCTAGTGTATGGATAGTCTTAGATGGTAGTGGAGTGTTATATGGAAAAGATTATAAGAGAGTCTTAAAAAAAGGAGATTATTTCTTACTAGCAAATGATTTAGATAATTTATTTAAAATTAAAGGTAATATTAAATTAATTGAATGTATAGGAAGTGAATAGAATGGCTAATGAACTAGATATTAAAAGAGATATAATTAAAGATGATAAAGATTTATATACTAGATATGGTCTAATTGTTAATAGTGAGATAAATGATGAAGTTATTAATAAGTTTAAAGCTGATATAGAAGCTAGTAAAAAGGTTAGTGATAAAGAAGCTAATGCCCTTTTAGGTGAATTATATTATGCCAATAAAAATTATGTAGAAGCTTTTAATTGTTATACTAGAAGTAAAATTAATACAGATGATGTAAATGGTGATTTCTTTGGTGGACTATGGGGCAAACTTAAGGCTGTACTTAAAAAAGGACAAGTGGTAAGTAATAAGATGTTTTTAGATGAAGAACTTGCTAAATTCAATTATTTTGATACAATTTTAAGAGTTAATGGTAATGATGCTAATATTATAAATTTATACGAGAGAAGCATAAAGAAAAGTCCTAAAATGCTTAAGTTTGAAGAAAACTATAAACTAATGCACGAAACAAATAAAGATGAATTTGAAATGTGCGTAAATGTTAAGGTTCAAGCTGCTATGGCTTATTGCCGTAGTAATGACAAAAAAGGCTATGAGAAGGGATTTAAGCTTCTTCATGAACTATTTACTACAATAGAAGATACAAGAGAATATATTACTAATGATGTCGCAAATAAAATGATTTTTTATCTAATGGATAAGAAAGAATCATTCGATAAAATTATAAATACTTACTATAGATATATAGAACTTGATAATCCTAATAATGAAACACTAAATATTCATTTAGGAAAATATTTCTTTGAAAATGGTAGATATGAGCTAGCAAAAGAACATTTATCTAGAACTAATGATACATTAAGTAAAATATTACTTGCTAGAATATATTATATGGAAAATAAAAATGAAAATATGATTAAGGTTTATTCACTTATAAAAGATAATATGAGTGCATTTACATGTGAAGAAGATTATTATATGTATGCTGATGCAACAATATTTATGTATTATAATGAACAAAACTTAGAACCACTTGATGTAATAAAAGTAATACTTGCTTTAAAGGAATTTGTTGAAGGAAATAAAGAAGGTAAGAAGAGTCCAAAAATTAATCCATACTATATTGGTGAATTATCTGACTTTTACTTTTTATCTAATGATTTAATTAGCGCAAGTAATTACGCTAAAGAGTATTTCACAGAAATCAAAGGAAATAAAAAGCCTATATCTGAATATGAAGCTAAAGATGATTTAAATAGTTATCATTTAAATAGAGGACGTGGCTTATATGTAGAAAAAAGATTCTTTGAAGCATATGATCATTTTTCTAAAAT
>JAEEGL012303940.1_pt1 | contig 16468 bp, 9 predicted proteins | sample 9134231 | NCBI WGS metagenome assembly JAEEGL01 (sample SAMN16246548, study PRJNA631951) | gut metagenome | biome: gut microbiome; feature: rumen; material: fiber-attached | host: Bos | place: Iran: Karaj | collected 2018-10
GGTTAGAAAAACAGATCTTGAAATACAGGAAATTCAAGTTTCTGAAATAACTACCGAATATTTGTCTTATTTGGATACAATGCAAAATTTGGATCTTGATACGGCCGGTGATTTTCTTGTTATGGCATCTACGCTCATGCAAATAAAAGCCAAAATGTTACATCCTGATAATGAAAAAGATAAAGAAGATGCCGATACAGAACTTGATAAAATAAAAGAAAGATTACTTGAATATCAAAAGTATAAAGAAGTTTCGAAATTGTTGTCTAATAAGGAACAAGAATATTCACAAACATATTACAGACCGGAACCGATAATACCGGACCATGAATATGAAATAGATGCAACAATTTATGATCTTGTAAAGAGTTTTCAAAACGCTTTAAGAACATTACCTGAAGAAGTTAGAGAGATAATGTACAAAGAAATTCCCATAGAAACAAAAATAAGGGAAATTCTTGATATCCTTGAAGGAAAACAATATCTTACATTTAGTGAAATAGCAAAAATTCAAACATCAAGATCTGCAATGGTTGTATGTTTTATGGCTGTATTGGAATTGGTAAAAAACAAACAAGTCGTTGCAAAACAATCGGAATTATTTGAAGATATAAGAATTTACAGGGTTTATAACGATGAAGAAAATGATGAAAGTATAGTAAAAGAAGAAAAAGATGAATTGAATTTGGATATAGAAAAGAATATAACGGAACAGATTGTTGAGGAACCGAAAGAAGAAGAAATTTTTGAATTGGAACAAGAACCTGTAATTTCGGAAAATAAAGATACAGAGGTACCAGATGGAAATTAGTGATATTAAAAAAATAATAGAATCATTATTATTTGTTTCGGATAAACCGTTACTTAACAGAGAAATAAAAGCTGTTATAAAAGACGAATTACCCGAAAATGTAAAAATAGAAGATATTATGCAAGAGTTGCAACAAGAATATGTTCAGTTAAACAGAGCTTATGAACTTAAGTTTGTTGCCGATGGTTGGACTTTTGCCACAAAACCGGAATATTCCAATTGGATAAAAAAACTTCTTAAAGAAAAAACAATATTAAAGTTATCTCCTTCCGCTATGGAAGTTCTTGCAATAATAGCATATAAGCAGCCTATTACAAGAGCAGAAATAGATAATGTAAGAGGAGTAGATTCCGGTGGAGTTATAGATACTCTAACAGACAGAAAGTTTGTAAAAATTGTAGGCAGAAAAGAAACTTTGGGAAGACCTTTATTATATGGAACAACACAAGAGTTTTTAAGACACTTTGGTTTAAGTCATTTAAGTGAACTACCTGTTATTGAAGTTGCAAAAGATGTTTTACCTGATCAACAAGAGCAAGTTCAAGAGTTGCCGTTTGATGATAAAGGTGAAATTTCTAATGAAACAGATAATAATAATGGGGAAAATTCTACTGTTACGGAGCAAACAAATGTTGTTGCCGATAACAATAGTGATAGTGAAACGGATAATTTAAGTAATGATATAAAAGAGAATATTGTTGATAATGTTACTGAAACGAATGAACAAAATAATACTGAAAATTAAATGCTTTTTGTAAAAAAAATATTGTTTTTATAAAATTTATATGTTATAATTCTCAGTATAATGTTTAGTAATAGTCACAATATTACAAAAGGGGATATTGATGGCGGACAATAGTCAGTCTGGTGTTAATAATAACGATTTGCAGTTGGGACTTTTCATTAATAATCAGTATATAACCGTAAAAAAAATCGGTGTCGGTGGTTTTGGTATAGTTTGGCAAGCCTATGATTTCAGCTTAAGAAATTTTATTGCAATAAAAGAACTCCTTCCTGAATATGCTCAACCAAAATTTGTAGAAATGTTTTATAAGGAAGCATTGATAGCTAAGAATATTATCCATGATAATATTGTTAGAGTTCAACATTTTTGGCAAGGCAGTAACGGTTCATATTATGTTGTTCTTGATTATGTCAGAGGTGTGGACTTAGAGAATTTGATTAAGAAATGTAACGATATGAACACAAAAATTCCTTGGCAGTTATCAACACTCATATGTATGAGTGTTTTAAAAGCAATCGATTATGCCAACAGAATAGCAAGAGATTCTATTACAGGAAATGCTTACGGAATAGTTTACAGAGATATTTCTCCCGGAAACGTTCTTTTATCTTTTGACGGAAATATAAAGTTAAGCGATTTCGGTATAGCAAAAACGGCAGATGAAATAAGAGATTCTATTCCCGAAAAAGTTATTACGGGTAAATATCCTTATATGTCTCCGGAACAAATAAAAGGTGTTCCCGATATAGATCATAGAACAGATATTTTTTCTGTTGCGGTTTTATATTATGAAATGTTAACCGGGCAAAGATTATACCAAGGAACAAATGAAGAAATAAAAGATCAGGTATTAAATAAAAAATTTGATCCGGCATCTTTAAATTTAGATTCTAATGTTCCCGCTGAAATAGGAGATATCATTTCAAAAGCTTTGGAGAAAGACAGAGATAATAGATATGAAAGAGCTATTGAAATGTATAGAGATATAAGAAGAGTATTGAAAGGTGTAGAAACCGATGAACTTTCCGTAGAACTTTCCGACTTTATATTAAAAATGATGAGAGAATCTATTGCAAATTCCGAAAAGCTTATAGAGAAAGTGAAAGTATTAAATGTTCAGGAAGTTTTACAGACTCCAGGAATGAAAAAAGTCAGTTGTCAAGATTTTATAGTAGGGCAGGTAAAAAATATTGCAGGACAACCCCCTGTAACTCCTGTATCATCGCCAACACAAAATCAAATGGGTTCGGCCGGTAACAATAATATCCAAAATACGGCCGGAGTAGCTCCTTCTATCGGTGGAGTTCCGAGACCACAAGTTCAACAAGGAGAGGAAAAAGGTAAAACTGTTTTTGAAGAAGTTGGTGATTGGTTGTTTAATAAGTTTGATGAAATGAAAAAGAGCTTCATAAGATTGTTTATAGCTGTAATATTGGCTCTTTTAATATTTGAGTGTTTGGATGTGTTTTTATTACAATGGACACCTTTAGGTAAAAGCTTATATTCAAGATTGTATCCGCCGGATGTTGTTATAACAACGATACCTGCGGGTGCTGTTGTTAGTATGAAATCAAAAGACGGTGGTGATGTCGTCTTGAATAACGTATCATCGGCATCTCCTATACCGGTTAGAAAAGTATTACCGCAATCTTATATAGTAACAGCAATTAAAGAAGGTTTTAAACCTGTTCAAAGAGTTGTTCAAATAGAGCAAAGCGAAAAAGGAAAGAAAGTAAGAAAAGAAAAAATAGAAATACAATTTGATTTTGTGTTAAATGTTGATTCCGAGCCTAGAGGGGCAAGCGTTTATATAGATGGTAACAAGTTCGGCATAACTCCTTGTAAGGCTCAACTTATGGCCGGTGCACATACTGTAAAATTATCAATGGATGGATTTGATGATTTAGGTTCGTCATCTGCAAGTGACGGAAGAGAAGGTCAATGCAGTATAGATTTTACAAAAACAGCTATAGAAGAAATGTTCTTAGGTGTAGATAGAAAGTTTTGGAGTTGTGAACTTAAAAATATCGATAATGAAAACATATTTAGTATAAAAGGTGCTTTATTTAAAAAAGTTAGAATTGATTCCGATCCAAAGGGAATGCTTGTTCATATTCATGGAGAATCTCAACCGAGAGGAACTACACCGTTAAATACTTCATTAAAAATGGGAGATTATCAAGTTACATTCTTAGATCCCAGTGCAAAATATGGTGAAGCGACTAAAGAGTTCAATGTATCTAAAACTTCAAAAACGGAATTGTTTGTGAAGATGAATAAAATTGTTTCGTTTAGAGTTAGATCAAAGGATAATCCTCACGATACATTCTTAACGAAAGTTACAATATCAAATAAAGATTTAAAGATAACAAAAGATATTTCTACATCGAAAACATTAAGAATTCCTTTACCTGTAGAAGTTTATAATATAACTTTTGCCGGTGATAATGAATATAAACCTTGTGTATTAAAAGGTGTTGATATAAATAATACCAGTGCTATTGTTGGTGAACTGGAATATTCAACGGTAGCTGTAACTTTTAGAATAAAAGATAATAAAGGTAAGCCAATGTCGAATGCGTTTGTTTGGTTAAACAAAAAGATGATTGGTAAATCTGAAAAAGGTGTGTATAACGGAACATTTAAACCGGGTAAATATGAATTTAGAATTGTTTCAAAAGGTTATATAGAAGAAGTCCTTCCTATAGATTTACTTGCCGGTAAAAAGAATGCTATGGATGTAGTTATGAAACCTGAACTTCAAGAAGAAAAAACTATTGTTGCTAATACTGTTGTTCCTGTAAAAAATGATGATAATGACGATGTTACAGATAAAGTTGTACCTACTCAAAAGGAAGAACCGACTCCTGTAGCAGAACAAAAGACTCAAAAGGAAGACGATGATATAGCAACGGAAAATCAAGTTGTTGTTTGTTTGAATTGCGGTTATGTTAATACTGCACCTGCAGGAAAGAAACTTAGATTTTGCGTAAATTGTGCAAAATCTTTAAAATAAGTAATAATTTGTCGTGAGTGAGGGGAATATAATGAAAAAGAGTCTATTATTATTTAAATCTTTTTTTGTAATTTTATGTTTAATGTTTTGTGCTTTGTCTGTTTATGCAATAGATGATAATGTTCCTAAAGCAATAAATCTTCAAGGAAGATACACAAAAAGTTATGGTGATCCGGTAGTTAATGAAACTATAACTGTAAAGTATCTGTTTAAGGATCATAAAGGTTGGGGCGCGCAACTATCAACTACTACCGTAACCGATAATGAGGGATTATATAATATAAATCTTCCTGTTACTTTAAGTTCTACTACAAATTCTTTTAAAATAGGTATAAACAATGATTCCTTTGTAGAATATCCTTTAGCTTCCAGTCCTTTTTCTTTATATTCTTCAACAGCAACATTTGCATTAAGTTTGGATTCTGTTAACGGAGAAAAGTTAAATGATAATAATTTTTATAAATATTCAGGTTTAAAAGATACTCATACATACACAATAAAAGTAGATAGTGCAATATGGGCAGATAATGCAGTAAAATCAAAAGAAATATCTGTTTCAACAGATGTAGCCAATGTTGTATGGGGATATAACGGAAGCAAACAAACATGGATAGATGTAGGTTCAGCCGTAGCACCTGATTTAGCAAAATCAGCAAACAAGTTGAATACGGGAGACGGAACAACGAAATTGGAAGATGCAAACTTTTTCGGATATACCGGTAGTACTGCACACACATATGCAATAAAAGTAGATAGTTCAGTATGGGCAGATAATGCTGTAATTGCAAATAAATTAAATAGTTCCTTTAAGTTATCTAACGGTAATTTTAATACTAGTACGGAATACTCGAATTTAAAATTAAAGAGTAGTAATTTTAGTACTAGTACGGAATATTCTAATTTAAAATTAAAGAACAGTAACTTTACGGAAAATACGGTATATACAACAACGGCGAGTTGGGCGGAAAATGCAATAACTGCAAATGGTTTAAGTAGTTCATTTAAGTTAACAAACGGTAATTTTAATACTAGTACGGAATACTCGAATTTAAAATTAAAGAGTAGTAATTTTAGTACTGATACGGAATATTCTAATTTAAAATTAAAAAACAGTAACTTTACGGATAATACGGTATATACAACAACGGTTAGTTGGGCGGAAAATGCAATAACTGCAAATGGTTTGAGTGGTTCATTTAAATTGTCGAATGAAAATTTCAATACCGAAACAGAATATTCAAATTTAAAATTAGTTAGTGACAATTTCAAAGATAATATAGAATATTCGAATTTAAGATTAAAGAATAGTAATTTTACAGACAATACAGTGTATACAACAACGGTTAGTTGGGCGGAAAATGCAGTAACGGCAAATGGTTTGAATAGTTCATTTAAACTATCAAATGAGAATTTTAATACCGAAACAGAATATTCAAATTTAAAATTAGTTAGTGACAATTTTAAAGATAATATAGAATATTCAAATTTAAAATTGAATGATAGTAATTTTAAAGAAAATACAGTATATGCAACAACGGCGAGTTGGGCACAGCATGCAATAGATGCCGAAACAATAAATAGCGGGAAGACAGTTAGTCTTGATAATGATTCGTCTATAGTCGTTTGGGCTAGAGGAGATGATGGTCAAGGATGGTATACTATTTCAAAAGTGAGTGATTATCAGAATGCAAATATTAGTGGTGCCGATCTTGCTGAAATTTATCAATCTTCGGAAAAACTTGTTCCGGGAGATGTTGTTTCAATAGATACAACAAAAGATAATGCAATAGTAAAAACAAAAGTTGCCGAAGACACTTTAGTTGCGGGAGTTATTTCTACCGAACCCGGTGTGTTGATGAATCAAAATGAAAAGGGATATAAATTAGCATTAGTAGGTAAAGTTCCGACAAAAGTTTGTAATGAAGGAGGAGCTATAAAAAGAGGAGATTTGTTAGTATCAGCTTCAATACCCGGATATGCAAAGAAAGCAGGTGATAATCCGAAAGCAGGAACTATTATCGGAAAAGCACTTGGAAATTTAGATTCTCAAAAAGGGACCATATTGGTTTTGGTGAACTTACAATGATAAATAAAAAAATTATTATTAGCTTAGTTGTTTTAAGTGTTTGTTGTTTGTTCGGTTTCTCTTTTGCCGAAGATAAGCCAAACAATTTTGTTACAATGTCAAATGGCGGTAGAGCAACGGGTTTAAACACAACTTCATTGGGACAAGCTCTTGTTTTTGCTCAAATGACAGACAGAAATATTGCGAAATCTGGTTATGCGTCCGTACTAATGTCTTCAAAAAGCGGCAGTATTACTTTTGTTGATAAGACAGAACAAAAAACATTTGATACAAATGTTGTTCCCGTAGAAATAGAAGTAACAACATCTAAAGGTGTTATAGATCAAATGGTATATAAAGTAGGTAGCGGTGAAAGTCCGGACTTTAATAAGATAGAAGCTACAGAATATACTGTTCCGTCTTCACAAACAACAGTTACTTTTAAAAAGAACATAGATTTTGGTGGTAGTCCTGTAAATCAAGTTTGGCTTTGGACACAAATAAAATATAAAGACAATGCAAGTAATGAATATAAATATGAGAACTCTTATGTGATTATAACAGTTCACACTCAAGGTTCAATTTCTGATGTTTCACTTGAATCTCCTGATCCGGTATCGAAGGTAGCATTGATAGATCCTGTAGTTAAAACTTCTAAATTCTCAATTGATGTGTCAACGGTTACAATCAGTTTATATGAAGGAACATCTACAAGTGGCACTTTATTATATACGGTAACAGCTTCAAGTGAGACGGATACATATGGTATATTCAATAAAGACGAAAGTTGTGTTCATTACTTGAATTCCGATATTATGAAAAAATATAATCCGGATCAAAAATCAGTATTAACACCTAATAAAGAATATACGATAGCATTTGAATTCTCAAATGAAATGTATTCGTCATTCAGTGTAACATTTAAAGCGTTATCCGGTGGGGTTGCCGATATATTGACTTATCCTTCACCGTTTAATCCTAAGAAAGAGAAAATTAAAATAAGATATTTGTTAGCAAAAGACGGATATGTTACTATTCGTTTATATGATAAAGCCGGTAAGATTGTAAGTAAGTTAATTCAAAGTGAATATAGAAGTGCCGGAACTAATGAAGAAGTTTGGGATGGTAGAAATTATGCAGGTGAAACACTTGCAACAGGTGCATATATAGTTGAAATAATTGCTAATGGTGATAGAAGATATACAGCATTAGCTATAGTGGGAAAATAATATGAAAAAAACAATAAATAAATTATCATTAATTTGTGCTTGTTTAATAGTTTTAGGAGTAACCAATGCTTTTGCAGGTAAAGATGCTGCAGCTTTTTTAAAGAAAAGCGTTGGTGTAAAAGCTGTTGGTATGGGTGGTGCTTTTACATCAATAGCAGATGACACTTCTGCTATTTTTTGGAACCCTGCAGGTCTTGCTCAAATACAAGATTATTATTCTATTTATGCAATGGGAACAACCGGTGCTTCAGATAAATATCCGGGGTTAAAAGATGTTGTTCCTACACATCAATTTTTTGCTTTCTCTATTCCATTGCAAAAGTTTACCGAAGTATTGGGGAAAACCGTTATAGGTGTAGGTTATATATCGTCAAAGATGGATAATATTCAACATACAGATGCCGGCGGACAAAAACTTGGAACAATAAGTGATACGGATAATGCATATTATTTATCGGCAGGTATTCCGTTGTGGCAAACAACTACAAGTTTATATTTAGGTGCTTCGTTAAAATATATTACTAAGAATATGTCTGAAGTCGGAGTGTCGGATAGTGGTTTGGATATAGATGTCGGTGTCATATATTCAATAGATGCTTCGGAATACGGAATGATAAATTTCGGTGCAATATTCCAAAAAGGTGTTAATATGGGTGATGATAGTGCGCCGATGACTACAAAAGTAGGAGCTTCGGATAAAGTTCTTTTTGTAGATAAATTTCAACTTACCGGAGCAGTAGATTTAGTTCAAAGACAAGAAGAACCGTTAAGTACAAATTTTGGTTTGGAATTTGGAGTAATAGATATATTTAAGACAGATGCTTTTGGTATAAACGGGATTTTCTTAAGGGGTGGTATTGAAGGTTATGCTATTGAAAACAGATACGATATTTCGTCTGATTATAATGAGACATTGTCTTATAACTTCGGTTTAGGTTTTGATTTTTCAATAATGAAAACAATTTTGCAATTAGATATAGCAATATGTAGTGGTAATATATTTGATCAAAACACAAAATTTGCACTTAATTTCTTTTTCTAGAGGTTAACTATGAATAAAAAATTTTTGAGTGTAGCACTATCAGTATTTATGCTTGTTAGTATGGTAGATGTTTCTTTTGCTGCAAAGAAAGATGTTGCAGATCCGGTTCTACAGCAAATAATTTCCGAATTAAACGATAGGATGCCAAGATTTATAAACAAATACGGAGCTGCTATTTTTGTTGCAGATGAGCAGATAACCAGAGGTGCTTTACTTCAAGCTTTATATGAATTCGATAAAAAATCATCAAGTTCTTCTGCTTCAACAGCATCTTCCGCATCATCTTCAGGCGTAATATCTAAAAAAGATTATGATGCATTAAATGCAAAAATTGCCGCATTAGAAAAGAAAGTTAAATCTTCTCCTTCAGGTAGCGGAGGAAAGGCAGATGTCGATATGGTACAGTTGATGAACGATTTGGAACCGAATCTTCCTATGATGTTGGATAACACACTGTCTTCATCAAAGGTTTTTAAAGATTTGGAAGCGAAAGTAAAATCGGGTGGTGCTTCTGGAAGTGTATCAGCTTCTTCCGGATCCGGGGTATCGCAGGCTGTTATAACAAGTTTGCAAAAAAATATCGGTGATTTAAATACAAAAGTTAATAGTATGGAAACTATGTTGGCAAAAAACAGTGACTCAAAATCAAATGTTTCCGCATCGGTTTTAAAAGATTTACAAAAAAATATTAAAGATTTAAATACTAAAGTAGATAACGTTGAAACAACTTTAGCTTCCGCAAATAAAGCGGATTCAAAAGCAGATGTTTCGGCAGCCGTAATAAAAGATTTAAAAAACAATGTTGATGAATTGAATAAGAAATTTAATACAATGGAAACAACTTTAGCTAAAAAGAGTGATTCGAAGTCCGATGTTTCAAAATCAGCATTAACGGATATGCAAAAAAGTATTAGTGAGATGAACTCTAAGATTAATAATGTTGAATCTTCGTTAGCTTCTTTAGGTAAAGACGGTTCAAAAGTAGGTTCATCTGCAAACAATGCACAAGTAATGTATGAAATGAAAAATTTTAAAAATGATATAAATTCCGTAAACAAAAAAATAGAAGATATGGAAGCAAAATTAGCAAAAACAAAAACAGATTCTTCCGGTTCGAGTTCTCCTTCAAAAGAAGATGTTGCAAGTCTAAAGAAAACACTTGCTCAAATGCAACAAAGTTATGTAACATTGGGCAAAAGATTGGATAACATAGAAAAAGAACAAACTTTATTGGCATCATCATCTTCTTCAAGTGGTTCTTCGGCATCGTTAAGTGACAAACAAATGAAAATTATAAATTCTAAAATAAATTCTATCAGAGAAGATGTTGATAGTATTAAAATTGATACTTCAAAGGTTTCAAACGATAAAAGTTCCGCAGATATAAAAAGAATAGAAAAAAGATTGTCTAATTTAGAAAATTCAGATAGAAGTTCATCATCAGGATCTTCATCGAATTCCGGTTCAAGTAAGACAAGTACTGTTGCGAAAGTAAGTTTAGGTTTATCTTTAGTTGCTGCTTTATTTATAGCCAGATAAAAAGGAGTCTTAAATGCCAAGACTGTTAGTTAAGAAAAAAGAAGAAATAATTTCAGAGTATATTTCCAGAAAAAATAAATTAAAAATTTTTATCGGTAGTAAAAAGGGTAACGATATTGTTATTCCCGATAAAAATATATCGGAACATCATTGTACTATAATATTTGAAAATAATAGTTATACATTAAAAGATCAAAATACAATAATGGGAACTCAAATAAATTTCCGTTCGATAACGGAAGCAACGTTGAGTTTCGGTGATGAGATTTGTATAGGTGATTATAAAATATTATTTTTAGATGATGCTTTAAATAAACAAGATGTTGTGATTCCTCAGTATTATTTTATAGGTGTTTACGGAAAGTTTTATGGTAAGAAATACTTTTTAAAATCTAATGGAGACACTTTTATAGGTAGAGAAAATTTATCTCCCAGAGGTATTGAAAACGATATAGTTTTATCGGGAGATATGACAGTATCAAAAGGTCATGCCAAAATCAGTGCCGTTCAAGGACAATATACTATTACGGATATAGGTAGTACCGGTGGAGTAGCTATAAATGGTGAAAAGTTAGGGCAATTAAACAGTTCTCAATTAGCACTTGGTGATGAAATTTCTATAGGAAGAACAATTTTTAGAGTTGTAGATTATTTTACTGAAGATTATTCTTTGCCTGCAAAGCAACATTTATTGGCTTTGAAAGTATTTAAATTTATAAGAATATTTTTAGCTCTTTTTATAGTTCTTGCTTCTGTTGCGGCTATAGGTGTAGGTTACAGATCTTATTCTTTATTGAATTCTGCTCCGGCAAAATTAAGTTTATCTTTGAATTTAAATTGGAATAAAGAAGTTCCTTTAAAGGCAGACACATCAAGCTATGATATATCAACTACTCCTATTATTGGTGATTTTGATAATGATGGCTCTAATGATATCGCATTATTAACCAGTGCCGGATTTTTGTATGCTTGGAGTGGTGCAACAGGTGATAAATTATGGAAGCCTATCGAAATTTATAATTCAGGTATAGCTTCTCTTGTATGTGATGATATAAATAATGATAATGTTCTTGATATTATTGCTGTTTCGGAATCATCTTTGATTTATATTATAGACGGTCAAACCGGTAACATTATAAGAAGAGAAGTTTTAGGCGGTGTTATTTCTTCAATGACACCTTTGGTTTGTGATTTGGATAGTAATGGCAAGAAAGATATTGTTGTTACATCTGAAGAAGGTACTGTTCATTTCTTATATTCTCCCGGTTTTGATAGTGACTATGCTAAATATTCCGAATTTATAGATGGACCTATATATGCAAGTCCTGTAATTTTATTAAGAAAAGATTTCTCTCCTTTTGTTGTGATTGCAAATTATGATAGTAAGGTTTATTTCATTGACGGAAAAACAAGAAATAAAAAGACCGTAAATTTATTGGAATTAACAGGAAAGCCACATCTTATAGCCGGTGCACCTGCTATAGGAGATTTAAACGGTGATGGTGTAGATGAAGTTATTGTTCAATCTAATGTTCCACAGTATGTATCAGCTATAGATACATCTAAATTTTCAGCTATGTGGACATATTTTATAGAGCCTGTACCACCGGCCACTTTAAAATTTAATGCATCACCGGTTGTTGCAGATTTTACGGGTAACGGTTTGGGGGATGTTGCTGTTGTTTCTGCGAATGGTTCGGTTCAAATATTGAAAGGAAAGACTACGTATCCTTCAGGTGAAATGTTATTGAAGTTAACTGTTCCCGAAGGAAGAAGATTGTTATCTTCACCTTCATTGTATGATTTTGATAAAGATGGAATTCCCGAAATTGTTTTTGGAACGGAAGACGGTAGAATAATAGTTGCAAAAAGTAATCAGAAAAGAAAAGAATTGGAAATAATGAGTGATATTAAAGCAAGTAATTTAGCTATTACATCAACGCCTTTGCTTGCAGATATTAACGGTGATAAAAAAATAGAAATCTTATATACAAATTTACAGGATTCTATACAAGTTGTTGATACTAATGCAAAAACATTAAAAAATCTTAAAATTTGGCCAATGTTTTTAGCAAATTCGGAACATACTTCAAGTTTTTCTTTAAAAGCTTTCAAAGATAAATATAAATATATGATGATAATAGGTTTGATATTATTAGTATTGTTTATTCTGTTTAAAATAAGAGGAACAATAAAAAAATCTAAAAAGAGAGTAAAAGTTATATATTTATGATAATATCTTATTCTGCAAATACTAATACGGGTGTAGTTAGAACAGAAAATCAAGATTGTTTTGGAGTAAAACAAGAAAGTGATTTCTTCTTTGTCTGTGATGGTATGGGTGGAGGAGTCGCGGGAGATTTTGCAAGTAAATGTGCCGTCGATGTAATTCTTTCCTTGTATGATAGACTAGACAAACAAGATTGTATAGATGTTTTAGGAGCGGAATTAGGAACATACGAAGAAGAAATTATTAAACCTATAGCTTTAATAAAAATTGCAAACAGACAACTTAATAATTTAACTAAAAAATATCCTAAATTAACTGGTATGGGTACAACTTGTACCGGGGTTTGGTTTGACAAGAAAACAAATTTGGTTCATATATACAATGTCGGTGATAGTAGAGTATATAGAGTAAGAAACGGTAAAATTCAACTTTTAACGGAAGATCATTCAAAAATACAAGAGCTGATCGATAGCGGAAAGATGACAAAAGAAGATGCTAAAATGGCAGAAATTCAGAGTATGATAACAAGAGCGCTCGGAATAAATAAAACCGTTAAAGTTGATTATAAATCCGAAGTCGTTAAAAATGGAGACATTTTTGTATTATGTACCGATGGCTTAAACGGTGAGCTTTCCGATTTTACAATAAATGATATTATAAACTTAAATAAACCTAAAGTTGACTCTATATCCAATGAATTGATTCGTTCTGCAAATAATGCAGGTGGAAGAGATAATACTACAGTAATATCAATAAATACCAAAAATGATTCCGATGAAGCTTTAGGTAATATTGTAGGAGTTCCGCAACAAGAAATAATTATTTGTTCGGATGAAACAAGTGCACAATCTTCTAAAGAAGATTCTTTAATTCATAAATTTGATAAATTCTTTAGTGTTCCTATACCAAAATTAGCAAAGAAGAAAAATTTATTAAAAAGTCCTATATTTATTGCAATATTATTAGTTTTGTTTTCAATATGTGGTTTCTTTGTTTACACTATGATGTTTATAAATAAAGAACATAAGAGTATAGTGGAACTTACGGGTAATGTTTCGGGTATAAGTTTGGATATAAGAACATTACCGAAAGAAAAATTGGATGAAATTTTAAAAACAAAAGATAAAGTATTTAAAATGCAAATTTTGCAGGAATGTTTATTGGATTATGATAATTTATTGCCTATGCCAAATGTTACTATAGAAATAAAACTGGGTGAACAAAATAAGTTCATGGGGGTATCGGGATACAAACCGACAGATGTAAAATTGCCGAAAGGAACATATTTGTTGTTATTATCTTATCCCGATTATAAAATATTGGATGGAAATTTTGAATTACAAGACAGTATTGAAGTATATTTAGAAAATGCAGAAAAATTATCTAATTTATCTGTAATTATGATTCCAGAAAAAGATTTTATTAATAATTAGAGAGGAAATGAATGTCTCAGAAGAAAAAAATTTTAATTGTAGATGATGATATTTCTTTCTTAGAAACATTTTCTTTAATTTTAAAAGAAGAAGGATTTGATGTTTCTGAGGCAACTACGGCGGAAAGCGGGTTTGAAGCTTTAGTTGTATCCAAGCCTGATTTAGTAATTTTAGATAAAAATCTACCGGATAAAAGCGGGTATGAAGTTTTATCTTCCATGAAAAAGAGTAAGGATTTTTTTTCTATACCTGTTATGTTAATAACTGCAGATACAGCTGTACTTGTTGATGAAGCATTTGATAAAGGTGCGGATGATTGTATTTTTAAACCTATTAATCAACAAGAAACAATAAAAAGAATAAACAAATTGTTAATATAATATGAGAATAAAAATGAAAAAAATAATCGGTTGTTTAGTTATATCCTTGTTTCTTTGTACAAATTTATTTGCAAAAGATGATTTCTTTTGGGTTTTAAATCCCGATCCGTATTCGCAAGCTGCCGGTGCCAGCATTTTGGCTTTATCTCCGTCCGTTTTTGGCTTTTTTACAAATCCTGCATCAAACTATAAAAATTTTTCAAAAGAACTTCAGTTCTCATATATGTCTTTTTACGATAGAAACTATGGCGGAAATATAGGTTTTATATTGCCAACCGAAAAAAGCGGTAATTTCACTTTTTTTATTTCAGGAATGGATTGTAATAAAGATTATATTTACGGATACAGAAATTTTATAATGGCTGCCGTAAATTATGTTTATCCGTTAGTTAATAAATTCCCGTCTTACAAAGAAAACGGTTCTATCGGTGCTACATTAAGATTTTATAATATTTCTTTAAATTCGGGTGAAGATTCAAGTAAATCAATAAATCTTTTCAGTTTTGATTTAGGTTTTATATATTCTTTAGATTTTATAGATGATGATTTAATGGGAGCAATTGCTTTAAAAAATTACGGTAATGATTTTGATATAGATTATTTATCCGAAGGCGAGAAAAAGCAAGCCCAGAACTTTACCGCTTCACTCAGATATTTTTTATCGGAAGAATATAAAGTATCAATAATGGCGGATTTAGTTAAGAATTTTCAAATTATGGATTTAGGATATGCTTGTGCGGTTGAGACTATTCCTTTTTATCCTTTTTCTTTAAGAGTCGGTTGGAGAGATTATAGAGATGGCTTAAATAAGGGTCTAACGGCTGGTTTTGCTCTTAATTTCGATAAGGTTAATTTGTCTTATGCTTTCTCCGATCTTTTAAACAGTGATGATGATCAACATATTTTCTCTTTAGGTTTTTCCTTCGGAAAAATATCCGATACCGGAAAAGCTTATGACCATTATGTAGGATATTATTTAAAGAAAGCGAAAGATGAATATAACAGAAAAAATTATATATCTGCAAAACAACAGTTTGAAGATATATTAAGTGTTTATCCTAATGAACCGGTTGCAAAACATTATGTTCAACTTTTAACCGAAGATTTGGATCAATCCGAAATGGATTTTGCAAATAAAATAGAAAAGTATCTTGCCAGAGCAGATTCTGCTTTATTAAGAAACAATTTTGTAAAAGCACAGAAATATTATACTAAAGTTTTACAGATGGATAGTACTAATGAAGCTGCAAGAGAAGGTATCATAAAAGTAAATGAAGAATTAAAAGAACAAGAAATTTACGCAAATAGAAAAAGACATCAAAAAGAAATATCGGAACATTGGGTAAAAGCAATGAAACATTATGAAAACGGTGAATTTATATATGCTAAAGATGAACTTAAGAAAATAACCGATATAGATCCTACAAATGCCGGTGCTTTACAATATTTGGAAATTATTGAAAAAAAGGTAGATAAGGTTAATGCTGTTCAAGCTAACAACATTTTTAAACAAGGTCTTGCCGAATACGAAAGCAATAATTATGAAAAGGCATTGTCTTACTTTAATGCCGCATATTTATCCGATCCTTCAAGAACAGATATAAAAGAATATATTGACAAATGCGAACAACAACTAAATGTTGCTAAACAGGCAACTTTGCAAGAAGCACGAGATGCCGGTACCAATTTTGATGAGAAGAATTTAGGTACGGTAACAAATAAGCAAGTAGAACAACAAATGAAAAAACTTTATGAAAAAGGGATAGAACAATATACTCTTAAAGATTATAAATCAGCTTCAAAAACGTTTAAACAGTTAAAAGCTTTATCGGAAAAGCATAAATATTATGCATATAGTGAACAAACAAAATCATATTTGTCAAAAGCTAACAAAGCTATTTCAAAACAAATTTATACCGAAGGTAAGGAATTGGAATTGAAAGAAAAATTAACAGAAGCTTATGAAAAATATAAAGAA
>JAEEGL014485557.1_pt1 | contig 16468 bp, 10 predicted proteins | sample 9134231 | NCBI WGS metagenome assembly JAEEGL01 (sample SAMN16246548, study PRJNA631951) | gut metagenome | biome: gut microbiome; feature: rumen; material: fiber-attached | host: Bos | place: Iran: Karaj | collected 2018-10
TTTCCAATTGTTTCTACTGAACCCCACTCAAAAGTTAGTAATTTACGACAATCAACAAACGCATCATTCTGAATATCTTTTATTCCTGTAAAATTAACTGAAGTTAGTTCTTGCTGTCGTGAGCAAGCATAAGGAGCAATTGTATCTACAAGATTATTATAAGATGAGAAATTTAACTCTCCATTTTTTTCTGTTGGCAATTGAGCCATGAAAATTAATGTCTTTGAATCTGGTTCAATAAGCATAAGGTTTTCATCATCAACTGTGTATTTTGAATTTGATGGGTCACATGATATTGTTTCAATCTTTGTATCATTAGTTTCTGAATAACTACTCCATTTTACCTTAGCAATAAATGCCCTTGCACTAATTGATTCAAGAGAAGAAGAGATCTCAAAAGTTTTAAGATTTGGACATTTTACAAAGGCATCATCTGCAACTATCTTAACACCAGAAAGATTTACAGATACCAAATCCGAACTATTTGCAAAATTTGATAAATCATAGCCTTCATTATATTCAATAATACTTCCATAACTATCTTTAACATCAGGAATTACATCAGGAATAATTTCAATTCCAGAGCCTGTAAAATCAACTGTTGTCAAACTATTTTTTGCAATAAGGAAAAGCGAATTATCTGATTTATCAACCACAGCTTTTCCATCTAAAACAACAGAGTAATGCTCATTATTTTCATCAATGCTAAAGCTGGTTATTTGATTTCTGAAATCCCTGCTTTCATATTTACGATTCATTGAATTATAATCCATCAAGCAGAAGGAATTTGGCTGCATATCCACAATTAAAGGTGGATATGTAAATACTCCATTGTCAATACAATCTTCGGTTGCATATATTGCTCTATCACCAATCGAAGTAACTCCGCTCAAATCCATAGACGAAACACCGTTATAAAATGTTCCGTCCGAATATTCATTCGGAGTGCAATAGAATGCTTTATCTTTAATTTGTGTTGTTCCCGTACAAACAAGAGTCTCAATATCAAAGCCTTCAAACTGACTTTTTCCAATTATTGTGTTGCCCTTAAAGGTAAGATCACTTAAACCAAATTTGTGTTTGTTGAACACTTGATCATTATCTGGTAAATAAACAGATTTATTAAATGTTACTGAAGCAACACTTCCAAGACCAGAACTATTATTTCCACTATTAATTCCAATAAATGATTTAAAATCACCAACATTGTTTCTTGTAACATCACAATCAACAGTCAGGTTTGTAATATTTGCTTCTTTAAATGCATTTGCAGCAGGAATAAAAGTTATCGTAAGATCTGGAATAGAAGCTTCTTGGAAAGCATTTTCTCCAATATCACTTACATCTCCAAAGCTTGTAATAGCTAAGTTTTCTTTCTTATAGAAGGCATAAGAAGCAATTGCTGTGATATGATTTGCAGAATTTGGATCCATTGCATCAGGGAACATTTCTTCATCTGCTAAATTAAGGTCTGTAAAGCTTGCACTTGCAGCAAGAATTGTTGAACTCATAGCACTTTCATCTCTTTGTAAAAGGACAGTTCCTTCGGCTGCTGTATAATACTTGTTTCCATCTCCTGATATGTTAAAAGTTTCAAGACTTTCACAATCTTTAAAAGCACCCGGTTCTATATTTGTATTTTCATTGGTATTTGTCATGGTAAAAGTCTTAAATTTTCGTAAGTCATTAAAGGCTCTTGCGCCAATTGTTGTAAAATTTTCAGACAAAATTATAGACTGTAAAGGTGTACAATTATAAAATGAATCGCGAGAACTTTCGCTTATGGTATTAAGATTTGAACCCGTCTGAGACAAATCAAGATCTATTGCATAATTTGGATTAACCAATGAACTGGAAATTGATTCGATAAAACCACTTGCATGAGTCTCTCCTTCCGGCAAAACAGGGTTGCCTGTTATAACCACAACTGCATCTGCTATAAGATTTTGATTATCAGTAGCTATCATGATTCCAAGATCATCAGGGTCTTCCATTCCTTCTATTGAATACTCATAATACTCCTTATTCTGTACTTCAAGATCAACAATGCAGCTTGCACAGGAATTAGACTGACCGGCAGTTACATAAAGCTGATAGTCTCCTGGAGCTACAAGTTTATTGGACTGCTTAAGACTGAATAATCCGTCATTGTAGGTATACATAGAATCTGTAACTTTATTACCACCATAATAAAGCTGGGCATCTGTTACCGGGATGGTTTCCTGGGTCTGGGCATTTTTGGCGGAAAGATTAATTTTTCCATTGTTTAAGTAGATTGTTTGAGGAAGTGTTACGGTAATTTGAATTCTTACATCATCCGGAGTTGTTACATCAAAGGTGCTTGTTACAGGGAGAGAATCTTTGTCTTGCGGCTGGTCGTTGCCACCTTCTTCGCCGGAATTGCCGCCGTTGCCGTCTGTCAAATCAAAACTCAGGATAAGGCTTGTACCATATTCTTCTACCTTTACAGTATTGGAAGTTGCATTTGCAGTTTTGCCATCCCATTCAAGAAGTCCTGTGGCCTTAACCATTGCTCCTACAGGAACTCTTTCAAAATCAAGCTCAACCTGAGTGGTATTTTCTGTAATTGTGGTATTTGCTGAATCAAAAAAATTGTTATTTACATAAAGGTTTATTGAAAGTTTTATTGTAAACTCATCTGCAGCTTTATCCGCATCCTTATCTGCTGCTCTTGGGGCAAGTTCATTATAAAGTGCCCTTGCATCAATAGGAATTGTAAGATTTGTTGTTGTTTTTACATTGCCGGAACAGGCAGTAAATAGCAGGAAAATCAGCGCTGCAAGACCAAAAGAAGTTTTTTTCATCATAGCAATCTCCAATATTTTAGTATAACTAATCTATTATATAGTAAAAATGCCCAAAAGTCCACGATAACAGGATAACAGGATTTCAAGGGTTTCCGCATTATAAATAATTAAATATATTTATGTGGCGCGAAGGAACAAAACGGAGGGCAAAATGACTCTGACTGTTGATGCCGCGGGAGCGGCATTTTATAGTTCCACTACAACAGTCAGCGTCAAGTCGGCTAGCCGACGCTTTTGACCTTCGTTTTGTGACTGGGAGCCACTATATGAGTTATTTTTTGTTTATAATGCGGAAACCCTTAGATTCCTGATCATTCATAAATTTTTTACAATTTTCATCTCTTTTTTTTATATCTTTTTGGGTGTTATGATGTATAATAATAGATATTTTAATGGAGGATGGCTGATATGGCATGTTTTACTGTTCCGGCTGCGGAGGCTATTATTACTACCGTGGCAAAAAAAATAATTAAATCAAAGGAAGCAAAAAATCCTGCTGCTCATGATGAAAATAAAATAGCTTTTTCTGAAAAACTTGGATGGCTCAATAAAATGCTTTGGGGTGGTTCTGCACTTCTGGCTTTTGAACACGTCTGGCATGGAGAAGTTATTCCTGCTTTCCCTTTCCTGACTGCAGTTAAAGAGGGACAAGCTGCCCAAATGCTCCGCGAAATGGCTACAGCCGGAGTTTGCATGGCTTTGATTGTAACCGCTGCCTGGGGAATTATGGTCTGGGTTAGTAATATAATAGAAAAAAGAGCAAATAATAAAGATGCTGCGCTTAAGGCAAATCCTGCCGGAGGGCTGGCATGACGCTTTTGACAACCGTTTTTGCTGCAATTATCTGCACCATCATCTGGTATAAAAACGAAGAAGCCCGCAAGCTCAAAATTGGAACCCTTTGCTTTATGTATTGGGGCGCTTCGCTTATGTGGTTTGTCGATGCAATTTTTGCTTATGCCGAAGAAGGAGCCGCAAGTTTTGTTCCTGCTCCTGTTGATATGCTTAATGATTTTTATCTTGGACTTTCGGTTGCAGCACTTGGTCTGATTATCTGGCTTGTAATTGTTCTTATTAAAGATCCAAACGGTGTAGTAAAAAACAGCTTAAAAAAAGCATAAGATGAATACAGAAATAAAACAACTCTTACAGGATGTAAAGGAGGGCAAAGTTAGTATAGACGATGCCCTCCTGCAAATTAAAAAAGAACCTTTTCGCGACCTTGATTTTGCAAAGGTGGATTTACACCGCAAAGCACGACAGGGGGTTGCAGAAGTTATTTACGGTGCCGGAAAAACTCCCGAACAGATTATTAAGATTGTACTCACTCTGCAACAGGCTGGTCAGAATACAATTTTAATAACCCGGCTGGATGAAGAAAAAGCCAATGTCGTTGCTTGCCAGGTTAAGCTTGATTATCACAAGGATGCTCGCATTGGAATTGTGGGAGACTTACCCAAGCCAAACGGAATTGGAACAATTTTAATTGCCACAGGAGGCACCAGCGATATTCCGGTTGCAGAAGAAGCTGCCCTTACAGCCCAAGTTTTTGGCAACAAGGTAACCCGCCTTTATGATGTTGGCGTTGCAGGGCTTCACCGGCTTTTGAGTCATCTTGATGATATTATGAATGCCACAGTAATTATTGCCATTGCCGGAATGGAAGGCGCTCTTGCCAGTGTAATTGGCGGCCTTGCAGACTGCCCTGTAATTGCCGTTCCTACAAGTGTTGGTTATGGTGCCGCGTTTGAAGGACTTGCTGCCCTGCTTTCCATGCTCAATTCCTGCGCCAGTGGAGTAAGTGTTGTAAATATTGATAACGGCTTTGGTGCGGGATTTTTAGCAAGCCGGATAAATCATGTAGATAAAACGTAGATTGCCACGGCCTTCGGCCTCGCAATGACATGTGGTCCCTGAGCCTGTCGAAGGGGCGAGCAGCGAATCGTCATTGCGAGCGCAGCGAAGCAATCTACGTCTTAACCTTAAGGAGACCTTTATGAAAACCTTATATTTAGACCTTCCTATGGGGGCTGCAGGCGATATGCTCAGTGCAGCTCTTTTTGAACTTTTGGATGATAACCAGAAAAAAGATTTTCTGGAGCAAATAAATTCTGCCGGTATTCCCGGTGTAAAAACAATTGCCGAAAAATCGGTTAAGTGTGGAATTACAGGTACGCATTTTAAGGTGATGATTGATGGGGAGGAGGAAATGGATGGTGAGGGGGCCCTTCGAGAGCCTCAGGGACCCCACGAACACCATCATCACGAACATGAACACCACCATGACCACGAGCATGAACACGAACATCATCATGAGCATGAACATCATCATGAGCACCACCACCACCATTCTTCAATGGCGCAGATTGAACAAATTATTAACTCGCTTAAAATTCCTGAAAAAGTTAAAGGCGACATCATAGAAGTTTATAAACTCATTGCGGCGGCAGAAAGTAATGCGCATGGGGTTCCTGTTACGGACATTCATTTTCACGAGGTTGGAACCATGGACGCAGTTGCTGATATTACATCTGTATGCCTGCTGCTCAACATTCTTGCACCACAAAAAATTATAGCTTCTGCAATCAACGTTGGCTTTGGTCATGTTCATTGTGCGCATGGGATTCTTCCTGTTCCGGCTCCGGCCACAGCTTTTATTCTTAAAGACATTCCAATTTACAGCGGTCACATAGAAGGTGAGCTTTGTACTCCGACCGGGGCTGCTCTGCTCAAGCATTTTGTAACCGAATTTGGAAACATGCCTCAGCTAAAAATAAGCGCCCTTGGTTATGGTATGGGAAAAAAAGATTTTGAAGCCGCAAACTGTGTACGTGCTATTTTGGGAGAAGGCGATAATTCTCTTGAACAGGTAGTAGAGTTTACCTGCAATCTTGATGACATAAGTGCAGAACGAATTGCCTTTGCAACGGAACAGCTTTTTGCAGCCGGTGCAATTGAAGTTTACACAATTCCTGTAACAATGAAAAAATCGCGCCCCGCAAACCTGCTTTGTGTAATGTGTCAGGAAAGCAAAAAAGAAATAATACTGCAGACAATTTTTAAGCACACTACAACTCTTGGCATCCGCGAAAACATAAGCCGCCGCTATTTTCTGGACCGCCACATAGAAACTCTTAAAACAGAATTTGGCGATGTTAGGGTAAAGCTTGCCCAAGGCTACGGAGTTACCCGTCGCAAATTTGAATATGAAGATCTGGCAAAAATTGCACGCGACACAGGAATGAGTATTGAGGAAATAACAGAAAGATTGTCGGGTCAAGCCCGACAATGACACACACTATGACTTCTCTTAAAGCTCTTGCCGACAAATACGAAATTTCCTCGTTTATGGAACAAGACCCGTCGCAGTTTTTACATTGGTACGACAAGGAGCCTCTCCTGTCCGCTGCCACAAGAACTGCCTGCACAGAGCTTGCTTCTTTTATTGCCGCAATGCTTGCTTTTGGAAACCGTCGTCAGTTTATTCCAAAAATGCAGTTAGTGTTAACTAACGCAGATAAAGCCGGCGGAAATATTCTGGAATGGCTCAAAACCGCAGGTTATAAAAAAACCTTTCCCACAGGCTGTCAAAAATTTTACCGTTTTTATTCTTATGATGATATGCACACTTTTTTTGCAGAGCTTGCAGACATAATTCGGGTTCAAGAAAGCCTTGGACAGTACTTTAAATCAAAATGGCAAAAGGCCGCCTCAACACACACAACCACAAACAACAGCGCCACCCTACCCCTTCTTGCCGACATAATTTCTGAGGCATTCCCAAAAAGTAAAATTGTTCCCAAGGGCCGCACCTCTGCCAACAAACGCATTCACATGTTTTTGCGCTGGATGGTACGAACGGGCTCCCCTGTAGATTTGGGCTTGTGGACATGGTACCCTGCATCGCAGCTGATAATTCCGTTAGACACCCATGTTTTGCAGGAAGCACAAAAGCTTGGACTTTTACCGCCCAATGCCACTGCCGGCAGAAAAACCGCAATCACCCTTACCAAAGCCATGGAACAGATTTTCCCGGGCGACCCCTGCCGTGCAGATTATGCATTGTTTGGACTGGGAGTAAGCGCCCCGTCATTGCGAGGAGCGTCAGCGACGAAGCAATCCATGACTTATTGATAAAACTGTGTTATAATATTCATTGGAGCAAATATGATTACAGGCAATACTTTTTTCTTTGGTTGGGAAGTTCGTCTTATTGAATGGATTCAAAGCTGGCTTGGAACAGCCGGAACTGCCGTTGCATCCTTTATAACTTTTTTTGGCGAAGAATATTTTCTTGTTGCAATCCTTGGTTTTTTGTACTGGTGCTGGGACAAGGAATTTGGCAAGTATGCAGGTCTGAATATTTTTACCGGCATTGTATGGAATCCTATGATAAAAAATATTTTCCTGCGCCGCCGCCCATATTTTGACAACCCCGGAATTAAATGTCTAAGGCCTGTTGATCCTGGTGCAGATATAATGGACATTGGGGCCCAAGGGTTTTCTTTTCCAAGCGGACATTCCACCAACTCAGTAATAAGTTTTGGAAGCATTGCTGTTTATAAAAAACAAAAGATACTCTGGATTATTGCAATTATTGTGCCGCTTTTAGTTGGCATTTCAAGATTCAGTGTAGGCGTTCATTTTCCAACTGATGTTATCTGCGGCTGGCTTTTGGGTGTTGCAATCATTGCCCTTATGACTTTGCTCCAGAAAAAAATTGAAAAAAAGTGGCTGCTTTATCTGATTATTTATGTAATTTCGTGCGCAGGGCTTTTTTATTGCCGCACCAATGATTATTTTACAGGCCTTGGTCTTATGGGCGGATTTTTCCTTGCAGACATTTTTGAAGAACGCGTTGTTAAATTTGAAAGCACAAAAAATGTTTTGAGCATCATTTTGCGAATGATTTGCGGTTTTGCCGTTTACCTTGGATTAAACGCCCTGCTCAAGCTTCCGTTTTCAAAGGATTTTTTACACAGTGCCACCATGGGCGCCTACCTGATCCGCACCCTGCGCTACACAATAGTTGGTTTTGTTTCAATCGGCGTGTACCCGATGGTGTTTAAGTTTAAGCCGTTTAAATAGTTTTTTGGGCGCAATGTAGATTGCTTCGGCTATGCCTCGCAATGACAAGAGATTTTAATGGACGACAAAGAATACTACAGTTTAATGAACCGTTCCTCCTCCTGGGCCCTGCAGCAGGCAATAAAAAAGACCCGCCGGCAAAAGAAAAATCCCGACGAGCCTTTGTCTCAAAATCAAACTCACCTCCCCACCGGCACCCAAACCTACACCAGCCTGGAACTCCGCCAGGGCAGCGCAGACGCTCAGATGCTTATGGAAAAAAAGTTGTAAAATTAGTACCTATGGTATAAAATTATATAATCAATTCAAAAATTTCAAAAAGTCAGTCGTTACAACAAACTGTAAAATTTCACTTTTAAGAGGTTTTTATGAAGAAGTTTTTTGGTTTAATTATTTTAGCTGTTGCTTTAGTACTCACCTCCTGTGGCGCCAATGACGTTGCCCTCGAAAAAGCAAGTGTAGAATTTTCTATTCCTGTAGCAGATATTCTTGCACTTCAGAATAACGTAGCAGGAAATAATCGTTCTGCAGACGGAGATGAATCTGGCGTTACAGAAATTCTGGTACAGCTTAAAAGTGAATCCTATTATCAAAGCAGTCTCAAAAGCATTAATACTAATGCCATTACTTATGATAATAACGGAGCCATAAAGCTTCTTAACGACAAGTATTTTTCTTTTTATGCAGATCTGGAACTGCTTGCCGAAGAATTTGATATGACTGTTGACCAATTCTTTTCTGAAGAACTTAAAGGATATTTAATTGAACACGAAGACCTTCTTCCAAAATATATCGAAATTCTCAACAAAAATAATTTAACAAAAACCGCCGCTATTTACGAAGGAACAAACGTCGAAGAACTCACCCGGGAACAGGGCGAAATTATGGCACAGGAATTTTCTTCTGTCTTCGTTTCAAAGGACAATATAAGCTTTAGCTTTGACAACCTGGAGCCGGATGAGTATAAGGTAATGGTTGATGTTTTTGATGTATTCACTTTTGTTGAACCAAATAGTGAAGATGTAATAAATCAGGTTTACTGGACATATACCGGTGAACAGTCGGTAGAGGTTTTTGCAGGCCAGGATAATCCGGTAACTGTAGAGCTTGAAGATAACAGCCTTGTTGAATTTGAGTTGTTTGATATTGAATTTACTTATTTAGATGATGGTGTTGAAAAGAATAGATTTGCTACTTATGCAGATTTTGGTTTGGTTGATGATAATCCGAATGGAATGCATGTTGAACCAAAATATAACTTCATAGACATTACAGATAAAGATAATATTACAATCGGCATAACTGATGAAGAAGAGCCTTCTGAATTCATAGACTACCCTCTTACCAGATTGGACCTTGTAATAAAGAGTGATTCACATTTTACTGGAGACGGTTTTAATTTTGAACCTGTGTTAGCAAGAGATGTTTATGATCCTAATAACTCTTATTCTTCAGTTAGTAACGATAAACTGAAATTGACTTTTAATGATGATCGAATAGATTTATTATCAGGTTTCAAAGCTGTATCTTCTGATTTAAAAGACATTGTTCAATCAGAATATGGTTTTGATTTAAGATTCCCAATTAAAATTTCATACAAGGGAAACAAATCCGACCCGTCATTGATTATTGATTCAGCTTTAAGACTTCCTCCTTACGATTATGATAGCGAAAAATTAATGGAATCAGGTGAAAACACTGACCCGGATCAAGACACTGACGAGGGCGGCGGTGATAATCCAACACAAACAGGATTAACTGAAACAGCCCAGGGAAGCCTTCTTAATAATACTTCACAGCAAAGTGGCGAAGAAGTTACACAAAATCTCGTCTTTAACAAACGAACTTCTCTCACCGATAAAAATCGCTATATCTACGAAGCTGATTTAAGCACAATCCTTAACGGCAAAAAATTATCCACTGATGACAGTGTTGTATTCGTAATGAAAATTCCTTCAAAAACAGCAGATGGAACTGACTATAATCTTCCATTCTCCCAGTTACAATATGAATTGCAGACAGAAGATTGGGAACAAATTGTTGACGGAATATTATTCGAAAATAACGAATGTATCAATTGCGGCAACTATCCATCAAGCGATGATTATTACACATTTGTTCTGCCTTTAAATTTTGTACAGGCTCCGCAAACCTATAACAAGGTACTCTTCTTCTTTGACCGCAATTTTGACGGAACCACTACTAACATTCCGACAACTCAAACAATTCCTGTAGCAAGCCTTGATTGTTATATTTTCCCTGCAAGCTCAAAGACACTTGTATTTGCAGTTGGACAAACCTATGGAGACGCTTCTCACCCATTCCGCTACGAGTTTAATAAAAAGTTGTTAGACAATAATGGTGATATGGTAACCCTGGCCAAAGACCAGACAGTTACAATTACCCTGAGCGGAACAGTACAATACCTGGGTTCAAATAGCTCCGACAGAATAACCTTGGGTGGAGAAATCTTTGATGGCGCAGGATACTATGTAACCGGAGATGCTGGTCCAAGTCTTTCATATTTCCATTCTATGAGTAACACTGCCTCAACTGTTACTGGAAATGTTTTGTCTGTGACCCCTGCAAGAGGAGGCTTTACAGGCGATGATTTCTTTAAGTTTGTTTATATACAAAAACCATACTGGGACAAAGCAGATGTTGAAGCAAATAATGAGCTTGACATATCTAACAACTACCAGTTCCAGTGTACTTCAACCTGTACAGACCCTTCAGTCCTCCTCATAATCGAGGGCTTTGAAATGAAGACGAGTGTTACAGAATAAAATTTGATTTACTAAAAACAAAAAGACCCTTGTTTCATAAATTGAAGCAAGGGTCTCTTTGTTGTTTGTATGACTATTTATGGGAGAGAGATTGTCAGAGCGGGAACAATGCCCATTGAAGTATCTGAATCGGAATGACCTGTAATATAAGTAGTAATTAGCCCTTCGTGAGTAGAACACTTTACTACTCCATCAAATCCCACAGGAATTGCATGTCCAGAAGGAGTTATTGATCGCAACCACCATCTTCCCCCTAAGCCAGAATTTTGATTCTGATACGCATGCATTGCTTTTGCAAAATCCGTAGTTTGTCTGATTCGTGTATTATTAATTCCCTGTGCATCATATTCTGGAAAACCATATTCAGCCTTTGTAACTTCCTGTACACTTAACAAAAATACTTTATTCTCTGAAATATATGAAGCATAATTATTTTTCCCATCGTTCCATTGTGTGGCATTTGTGTCTGGATTCATAGTTCTAGCTCCATTGTCCACTTTTGTATCTGCTATTGTTTTTTTTGCCAAGGAGGTAAAAGCATTATTCACAAATGTTGAATTAAGAAACTGATAAGGAAGAGAATTACAATATCTAGTACCGTATGAATATGATGTATAAAGCATCGAATGTAATATTTTCTCAGCTAAAAGCAAAGCATTTCCTGAATTATAATCATTCTCATAATTATAGGTTAATACTCTCCATTTAATTGGTTCAATCCTAAAATACTCATACTCTGGATTTTCTTCATCTTTCATCGCAACAGAAGTTCCATCACTATATGTATAATTACCTGAATAAGCTCTTTCCAAAGCTTTATAATAATAATCCTTATCACTTCCCAAATAACAGGTGTAAGACCCCATAGTAATTGTTGAATTTTCATCTATTGTTACATTTTCAGGCTTCTTAGTTTGTGGCCAGACTCCAAATAATACATAAGTCCAACCAGTTCCTGCTGTACCATCTGTTCCTGCAGGCAAAATTTCAGGAGTTTCATAGTAATTATAAACATATCTAGCAGAATAAGTTTTATCAGTTGATAAAAATGTACTTGATACAGAAGTATTCCATGCATCAAATAAATATCTTGGATTAACTGGTTTAGGGGTTTCAGGAGTTGTTACCGTTGCCCCATACAACCCACTTACAGTTTTGCTTGTTGTATTATCATTAAACTTACCGTCTCCTGAATTAAAGGTATAGGTTATGGTTTTGCGGTTATAATACACCTTAACTACTGTACTTCCATCAGGAGCAATTGTTTCCTGTGATATTGTTTGTGCATCAAAGCCTGTATAGGTTTTTGCAGAGGCTGCAGTTTGTGTTGCTGTTGTTCCTGTCAGATTTTGGGTAGCACTGCTTACAATTGTATATCCACTTCCTGAAACATTTTGCTTGTAATGTTCAACCTTGTACGCAGTATTTGTATTTGGATTCCAGTTTGAAGTAAAAGTTGTATTGTTTAAACCGAAAACAGACGGTACTGCTGTATTCCAGGAACTGAATGTATAACCTGTTCTTGTTGGATTTGAAATACTAACAGTTGCTCCGTATCTGCCTTCTACTTTCTTATCTGCCGAACTACCATTCCAATTTCCACCGTTTGGTTTAAAAGTATAGGTTACAGTTTTACGGTTGTAATAAACCTTAATTACAGTACTTCCATCCGGGGCAATTGTTCCCTGTGTTATTGTTTGTGCATCAAAGCCTGTATAAGTTTTTGCAGAGGCTGCGGTTTGAGTTGCGGTTGTTCCAGTCAGATTTTGAGTATCTGAGGTTACTTTTGTGTAATTACTACCGGTCACATCCTGCTGCCAGTGCTCAACCTTATATGCAGTATTTGTGTTTGGATTCCAGTTTGAAGTAAAGGTTGCATCATTTGCTCCAAACTGTGCTGGTATTTCCGTATTCCAGCAACCAAAGGTATAGCCTGTACGGGTTGGATTTGTAAGATTTACATCGGCACCATAACGTCCACTTATTGTTTTATCTGCTGTATTGCCGTTCCAGTTTCCGCCGTTTGGATTAAAGATATAGCTGACTGTCTTACGATTATAATTAATTCTTATAACTGTTGAACCATCTGCCGCAATTTCCTGTTGTGTAACATTCTGTGCATTAAAGCCTGTGTAGATTTTTGCAGAGGCCGTTGTTTGAGTTGCGGTTGTTCCTGTACAGTTTTCTGTATCACTATCTACCAAAGTATATTCATCATCATAAATATTCTGCTGGTAATGCTCTATTTTGTACGGAGTATCTGTATTTGGGGTCCAGCGAGCAGTAAAGGTTTGATTTGCGACTCCAAAGGTCTGTGGGATTTGACTGCTCCATTGTGTAAAAGTATATCCAGTGAGTAAAGGATTTGATGGAGCATTTACATCTGCACCAAAACGCCCTTTTCTAGTCTGATCGTCTGCGCTATCACCCCACTTTCCTCCATCACTTTCAAAAGTATAAGTAATTTGATTTCTGTCATAATAAATTTTTATAATGGTACTTCCGTTTGGAGCAATTGTTCCTTGTGTAAGAGGCTTTACTGTAAAACCCGGATAAGTTTTTGCAACAGCATTTGTTCGTGCGTCTGTTGTACCAAATAAATCCTGTGTATCACCGTCAACTTTTGTGTATTCATTATCATTAATATTCTGCTGCCAGTGTTCAACTTTGTAGACCGTTCCTTCTGCAGGTGACCATATTGCTGTAAAGCTTTTGTTTTCAAGACCAAACACATTCGGAATTGTTTCATTCCACTCAGAAAAAACATAACCGGTTTTTGATGGATTCTGAGGTATTAAAACCTTAGCTTCGTATAAACCGCTTACTGTGATACCCTCCGAATTTTCTTCCCAGTTTCCACCATCGGCTTTAAAGGTATAGCTTATTTGATTTCTGTTATAATAAACCTTTACAACTGTGCTGCCATCTGGGGCAATTACCTGTTGTTCAATTTGCAGTGCTTCAAAACCATCATAAACATTTGCAACCGCTGTAGTCTGAGCCTCTGTTGTCCCTGTAAAAGCTTGAGTAGCATCTTCCTTAATTTCATAATCGTTTCCAGCAATATTTTGAAGAAGATGCTCTACCTTATACAATGTTCCAGTTCCAGCTGCCCACTTTGCTGTAAAGGTTGTGTTCTGTGAACCAAAGGTTTGGGGAACTGTCTGATTCCAGCTGCTAAAGGTATAACCTGTTTTAGTTGGATTTTCAGGTATACTAAACTCTGCCCCATAGAAACCAGAGGTTGTTTTATCCTGAGTGTTTCCTTCCCAGTTTCCACCATCTGTAGTGAAAGTATATGTTATTGTATTGCGGTTGTAATAAACTTTTACTACTGTTGTTCCATTGCGATTAATTTTCTGCTGTTCAATTTTCTTTGCAGAAAAACCTTCAAACTCTTTTGCAGAAGCTTGAGTTTTAGAAAGAGCCATCCCTTCAAGTGTTTCTACGAAATCTAAATTCCGGGTATAAGTGCTCCCATCAAGATTTTGCAGCCAATGTTCAACAGTATAAGAGGCCTGTACATCGCTCACACATTCTCTTAATTCTACAAGATAGTTACTGCAACTAAAAAAAGTCATAAATACAATCGTGAGCATACTTAAAAAACTAACTTTACGACAAAAACTTTTCATAAAACCTTCAAGCCTCCATTATTTAAAATCAAAAACATATAAAACACCAAGTCTTAATCCTATAAAAGAAAGACCTATTACTTGCTGCGGAATTAAACTCAACATAGGAGTTAATTCAATTTCCATATGATTATTTAAAAGCTTTTCATGCTTAAAACGCAGAGAAGGACAAAACTGCAGTTCAAGATCTGCAAAGGCCCTTTGAGAAAGAACACCATATCCCTGTTTAATTTCACTGCCTTCGTAAATAAGACCAATATCAATTGCAGGCTGAATAAAAAGTCCAAAAGTAGTAAGAGGAATGTTATACCAGATTCCTATAAAAGTTGTAAGCTGCCAGGAAGAAAGGATTCTGTCGTTGTTCGGAATAACCGACATATATTGAATGTGCAGAGATTCACCAAACTTTTCTGAAAAACCAAATTCTAGAGAAACTCCGCCTCCAAATGCATTTAAAAAATAATTAGCGGCCTCTCCTATAGGAAATTGAGTAATACCATAAGCACCTGTCCGCACGCTTTGTGCAAAAAAGTTGTGTGGCATAAAAAAGAGAATAAGGATAATTATAACTTTTTTATTGATAGTATAACTTTTTGTTAATAACATAAATTAATTATATGCGACAATATTGGAATTTACAAATTTTTTAAAAAATTTGTAAAAATTTTCTAAAAAACTTCCTATTTTTTAAAAATTTTTTGTTAACTATAGTATGAGAATTTTAAAATCCATAGGAGGCCACGATGTCTAAAAAAACAAAAAAAATAGGTAGAGTAATAATTCCATACAGTAAGTTAACTCTTGCAAACAATTTTATGTTTTACAAGGTAATGCGCCATCATCCCGAAGCCTGCAAAAAGCTACTGGAAATGCTTTTAAACATTAAGATTAAAAAGATGACTATAGCTGCTGAAGAAACCATCAAAATTGATTTGGATGCTAAAAGCATAAGACTTGATGTTTTTGTCAAAGCAGGCAAACATATGTATGATATTGAATTACAGGTTACAGATACACATGAACTTCCTGAGCGTTCACGGTTTTACGCTGCGGCTATGGATCTTGATACCTTAAAACCCGGGGACAAATATAATAAACTAAGAGATTCACATGTAATCTTTATTTGTATGGAAGATGTGTTTAAAAATGGACTACCTGTTAATACTTTTGAAAATATTTGTCAGGAGGATGGAAAAACAAAACTAAACGACAGAGCCTATAAACACTTTTTTATTGCACCATTATGTGCTAAAATTATTAAGAATGAAGAGCTTAAGGGATTTTTTGAATTCCTTATTAACAACAAGGCAAAAACACAATATACATCAAACCTAAAAGAATATGTCGAAGATGCCAGACACAACACACAGTGGAGGTTACAGTATATGACATGGGAACGCCAGAGAACTTATGATTATGAAGATGGCAAAGAAGCTGGAAAACTTGAAGGTGTGCAACAAAAGGCCATCGAAGATGCTTTGATTTTAATCCGTGAATTTGATGTTGCCCCTCAAGTTGCGGCACAAAAAATGAATGCACCGCTCGATAAGGTTCTTGAGTTACAAAATAAATAAAATAATTCTATAAAACTCTAGAAAAATCTTTACTTACCCATGTCCATTCCATCCATTGTCTGGATTGAGCCGTCGGCATTAAAGGTGAGTTCGCGGAATTTTACGTTGCGCTTCTGGTTTACACCGTTGGAGCGTTCGCAGTCGTGGTAGAACAGGTACCATTTTCCGTGATATTCAAGGATTGAATGGTGAGTTGTCCAGCCCAAAACCGGAGTAAGGATTTTTCCGCCGTAGGTGTATGGTCCGTAAACATTCTTGCTGGTTGCATAGCAGAGCAAATGTGTTGTTCCGGTTGAATAGGTAAAGTAGTAAGTGTCGCCTTTCTTAAAAAGCCATGGGTCTTCAAAGTAGCGGCGGTCTTCATCTTTACCAACAAGCGGCTTTCCGTTTTCATCAACAATTACAAGGTCGCGTGGAGCTTCTGCAAGCTCTGTCATGTTGTCTTTCATAAGGGCAATTTTTGGAGTGCAGGCTTCTTCTTCGCGAGGTTCCTTGTTGTCGGCGCTCCAGGTGTTGTTGCGGTACTGATCCAGCTGGCCGCCCCAGAGTCCACCAAA
>JAEEGL017448088.1_pt1 | contig 16468 bp, 12 predicted proteins | sample 9134231 | NCBI WGS metagenome assembly JAEEGL01 (sample SAMN16246548, study PRJNA631951) | gut metagenome | biome: gut microbiome; feature: rumen; material: fiber-attached | host: Bos | place: Iran: Karaj | collected 2018-10
AAATCCGCGGCGTCCCGGAAACCGCCGAGCGAGGAGAAGAGCGCCTCCGCCTCCTCATAGGAGCCGGCGACGAGCAGCTCGGAAGCGCGGCGGTAATCGCACAGCTGCGCCTTTTCCGCGCTGTCGGCATAGCTTCCCGCGTCGGCGTACAGCGCGCGCGCGGCGAGCCAGTCCCCGCGGGCGAAGGCCGCCTCGGCGTCCAGATAGCTGCAGCGGACGAGATAGCTCTCGGCCTCGGCCTCGTCGGGAATATGCTCGATCAGGCGCCGCGCGCCGTCGGTGTCGCCCGCGGCGAGCAGCGTCTCGATCTTCTCGATGCGCCGCTCCGGGATGCGCGCGCGCAGCGCAAAGAGACCGAACACCAGAGAGAGGAACACGAGCGTCGAGACCGTGACGAGCACAAGCACGCTGCGGCGTATGTTTTTCTGTTCTTGATCCATAGCTTTTCCTCAGAAACGGAAATAGATAAAGGGATTGTAGCTCTGTCCGATCAGGAAGAGCAGCGAAGCGACAAAGAGCAGCAGCGTCAGCACGAGCCGGAGCGCGGCGCGCGGCTTTTCCGGCAGCTTTCCGCCGACGAAGGGCACGACGGGCAGGCTCAGCACAAAGGCGCAGAGCGCCCAGATCCCGTATGAACGCAGGACGGAGATCGACGCGGCGTCCGTCAGGCCGGAGATCCCCACGCCGAAGAGCGCGAGAAAACCCTGGATCATGGCGGACAGATCGGTATAGAAGAAGAGCGGCCAGCTGAAGAAGAACATGACGTAAGCCCACAGCCACTGCAGCAGCTTCGGCAGCCGTTGGAGCGGATCGCGCAGCAAGAAGCGCTCGATCATCAGCAGCAGGCAGGAATACAGTCCCCAGAGCACAAAGTTCCAGGCAGCGCCGTGCCACAGACCGGTCAGCGCCCAGACGACGAACATGTTGAGCACCGTCCGGGCCGGACCGCGGCGGTTGCCGCCGAGGGGGATATACACATACTCGCGGAAAAAGCTGCCCATCGAGATGTGCCAGCGCCGCCAGAATTCCGTGACGGAGAGCGAGGCGAAGGGGAAACGGAAGTTTTCCTTATAGCGGAAGCCGAGCGTCTGCCCCAGGCCGATGGCCATGTCCGAATAGGCGGAGAAGTCGTAATAGATCTGCAGGCTGTAGAGGAACATGGACAGCCACGCGCCCAGCAGGGAGAGCGGCTCGCCGGTCCCGGCGAGGGTCATTTTCTCGATGGCCGCGCCGCAGACGTTGGCCAGCAGCACCTTTTTCGCCAGGCCCTTGATGAAGCGCTGCAGCCCGTCGGTGAACTCGTCGGGCAGGATCGTTCGCGCTTCCAGCTGGTCGGCCACGTCCGCATACTGCACGATGGGGCCGGCGATCAGCTGGGGGAAGCAGCTGATATACAGCAGCAGGCGCAGCGGGCTCTCCAGCGCGGGGGCTTTTTTGCGGTAGACGTCCACCGTATAGGTCAGGATCTGGAACGTGTAGAAGGAAATGCCGATCGGCAGACGCTTGTCCGCCGCTCTCCAGCCGAGACCGAAGAGCTTCGCCAGAGAGTTGGCGAAGAAGGAGGAGTATTTGAAATAGAACAGGAAGCTCAGCGAAAAAACCACGCCGACGGCGAGGATCAGCCTGCGCTTCCGCTCATCCTCAGTGCGGGTGAGGGCGCGGGCGCAGAAGAAGTTGGCGAAGGTCGAAACGAGCATCGCCAGGATCCACAGCGGCTCGCCCCAGCCGTAAAACAGCAGGGACATGACAAGCAGCACGCCGTTGCGCCAGCGCGGAGCGGTGCCGGCAAAATACAGGATGTAGAGCAGCGGCAGAAAGATCAGTAGAAATGTCAGGCTGGAAAAGACCATAACAGCAACCTCGCAGGGTCAGGATGCGCGGAGAGATCAGTAGGCCAGGTCAAGATAGAGAGACATGCGCGAGCGGATGTTGTCGCTGTAAAAGCGGGCGTTGGTGCTCCATACCACATAGATGTCGTCAACATCGTACTCGGCGATGTACGCGCCGATGTTGGCGCCGGAGAGCGGGACGGAATAGAAGTTGTCGCGCACGTCGGTGGAGATGATCGTGTCATAGTAGGGCGCAAGATAGGGGATGAGCGGGATCGTGAAGCAGTCGCCCACGACGAGGGCGCTGCGTCCGGTGTGGAAGCCGCCCTCGATCAGCCGCCAGGGGCCCTTGTGCCCGCCGAGGAAGCCGACGTAGCCGCCGTCGGGCATCGTAAAGACCGAGCGCTGGCGCTGCGTGAGGTGGTTGAGGAAAAAGCTCTGGGCCGGGGAGATCGCGCTCATGATCTCGATCGTCTCGCGGCCGTATTTCATCCCGGCGAGCTCCTCGGTGGAGCGGGCGGTCCTGTCGCTGCGGTAGGAGAGCCAGTAACGGTACTGGTCGTAATCCGCCGGCGCGACGCCCTGAAGCTTCATCAGCGCGTCCGCCGTGATGCTGGCGGCGATGGCGTGCCAGTGGTAGTCCTGCGTCGGATAGAGCGCCGACGGCGCGTCGTTGAGATAAGGCTGCAGGATCGCCAGATCGTCCACGATGACCACGCCGTCGTCGACCAGAGGCTGCATCACCTCGACGAGATCGGTGCCCCAGCCGACATATTTGGTTTTCCCGATGATGTTGTTCGCGACGTCCGAGACCTGCGGAGAGAAGAAGTACAGCCTTCCGTCCTCGGGCAGCCTGGCGCGGTAGCGGTTGAGGATGGAGGCAAAGTCCGCGACCGAGGCGGCCGGATAGGTGAAGAGCACGTCGCGCCCGCCGCCGCTGCGCTCAAGCCACAGCGTGACGTCGTGCAGCTCGCTCGACACGGCGGGAGAGGGCGTGCTCTCGGCGACGGAGGAGGGGCTCTCCTCGCCGCGCTCGACGCGCTCCTCCACCAGCTGCTGGAAGGCGGCCTCCTGCTCCTTGCTCTGATCCCACAGGCGTTCGTCCTCGACCACGCCGGTGGCCGGGCCGTCGTCCGGGATGCCGACGAGCGCCATCACGCCGTCGCGGAAGGAGGCGGCGCTGTCGCGGAAGGGGAAGGCGTCGGAGAGATAGCTCTCAAAGCCGCTCATGAAGCTGCCGTCCGACACGCTCTGCAGGGAGAGGACGGGAAAGGCGGCGAGCATGCGGTTCTCAGACTCGGAGAGCCGCTCCCCCTTGTCCGGGGCGAGCAGCTCCGCCGCGCCGAGACACAGCAGCGTGAGCAGACACAGATAGACGCAGACGAACGAAAAACGCTTTTTCAAGGCAAGACCTCATTTCCGAAAAAAGGAAAAACTCAATCATAAATTTCAATATATCACAAAGAAACGCGCGAGGCAACTTTATTCGTTTCCGGAGCCCGTTTTTTGCGCTTTCCCCGGGAAGGGCCGTGAAAAAACGGGGCGCGGACGGCGCCCCGGCCGTTTGGCGGCATCAGCGCGCGCAGAAGGCGTCGATCTCCTTCTGCAGCAGGCGGAACACGTTGGCCAGCAGGAAACCGTCGGCCACGGCGTGGTTGAGGCGCACGCTCACGGGCATCATCAGCCGCCCGTTCTCCTCGCGCCAGCGGCCCCAGTTGACGATCGGCGCGAAAAAGAGATAGCCGTCCGGCAGCTCGACGTGCAGCGCGTCATAGGACAGCCAGGGGATGTACGAGGCGTCGAAGGAGTTGGGATGCCCCGCCGCGTCCAGCGCGTAGTCCCTCGTCTGCGCGGCGCGCGCAAGATCGGCCGCGGCGGCGCGGTAAAAGGCGTCGTAGTCCTCGCAGTAGCGGGAATACACCGGCGTGCAGGTCTCCGTGTCCTCGTGGAAAAGGTACTGCGTGGGGTGGATGACGTCGTAGCAGATCAGCTCCTCCGTCTGCCAGAGCCAGCCCATCCGGTAGTCCTCGCGGGAGTTGAGCGTCTTCGCCAGCAGGTACAGAAAGTTCAGCGAAAACTTCGTCCCGCTCGCCCTCGAGCGCGCCGCGAGCTCCGTGACGTCCAGGCGCGCGGTCATGGACATCGAGCACTTGCAGTCCTCCGAAAAGTGCCGGAAAACGCCCCGGCGGTAATAAGACTCTCTGTCGATCACGCGGTATGCGTCCATATCCGTCCCTCTTTCCGTCGTTTTTTGCGTTCTCATTGTACGCCTGCGCGCAGCCGGACGCAAGAGAAAAAGCGCCTCGGGCGGCATCGCCGCCCGAGGCGCTTTTTCTCCGGGGAGTCCCGACGCTCACCAGCCGCTCATGTGCAGCAGCGTCGCCACCGTGCCGGCCAGGATCTTCAGATCCGTGATCGGCCCCTGCTCCCGGATGTATTTCAGATCCAGATCGACCCATTCGTCAAAGGGGATGCCGTAGCGGCCGGGCGCGATCTGCCAGTAGCAGGTCATGCCCTGGTCGACGGCGAGCCTGCCGCGCTGCCGCTCGTCATACTGCGCCGTCTCGGCGGGGAGCGCCGGCCGCGGCCCGATCAGGGACATGTCCCCCCTGAGCACGTTCAGAAGCTGGGGCAGCTCGTCGATATAGGACCTTCGCAGCACCCGGCCGACCTTCGTCACGCGCGGGTCGTCCTTCATTTTGAAGACCGGGCCGTCGGCCTCGTTCCGGGCGGCGAGCTCGGCAAGCTCCGCCTCGGCGCTCGGGCGCATCGTGCGCAGCTTGTACATCCGAAAGAGCTTTCCGCCCCGGCCCACTCTCTCCTGGACGAAGACCGGGCCTGCCGTCGGGTCCTCGATCAGGATGGCGAGGCAGGCGAGCAGGACGACCGGCAGGCTGATCACGCCGCCGACGGCGGCGCCGAGCACGTCAAAGGCCCGCTTGAGCGCGAGATAGGCCCGTTTGTTTTTTTCGACCTTTTCGTACATGTTTCCGATACCTCTGCTGAGTTTGATCGTGCCCCGAAAGAGGAGAAAAAGGGATCAGGATCGCGTCCCGCGGCCGGGCCGCAGCGTCCTCCAAAGCTGTCCGACGGTGTCACGCAGCAGCTTGCTGCGGCCGAAGCACAGAAGGAACAGCAGGTTGGGGCAGAGGAAGGCGACGGCGGCGTTGAGCGGCAGCGCCGCCCAGGGGCCGGGATGAAAGCGGCTGCAGATCAGCCACGAGACCGCGCAGGAGACGAGCGCGAGGAGCGCGAGCAGACCGAACTGCCGCGCGTATTCCCCGAGATGCCCGCGCGGGAAGACCTCGCTGAACAGGTTGTGCAGCAGCCAGGGGATCTGCACGAGCACGACGGAGATCGCCGTGCTCAGCAGCACGCCGTACAGCCCGAGCGCGCGCACCGTCGCGAGATTCAGCGCGAGATTGACCAGCGCGGCGGTCAGCGGGCGAAAGCGGTCGCGGTGCCAGATGCCGGCCGCGTCCTTGAACATGTTGATGATCTTGTTCATGCCGACGCTGTAGTAGTAGACCGCGAAGCAGACGACGCAGTTCGTCGGGAGCATGTGCTCTTTTCCCATCCACAGCTCCATGAAGGGCTGGTACAGGCAGAGCAGCATCGCGGTGCTCACGCCCATCAGCCAGCCGAAGAGCAGCGTGAAGCGGCGCAGATCGCGGTAGTTTTTCGCTTTGCTCTCCGTGACGAGGCTGTTGCCGACGCCGGCGATGCATGCGCCGACGACGACCTCGAGAAAGCCGCGCAGGGCGACGATGACGAAGAAATAATTCTGATAGACCGCCAGCGCCGTCAGACCGAGAAAGGCGGAGATGACCAGTGTATCCGCCGATTCCGAGATCACGTGCGAGAACTTGGCGGTGAAGAAATCGCGCACGCGGCGCGCGATGTCCCGCACCCGCTCCCGCGGCAGCGTCCCGCGCGGGACGTAGGCGGGGTACAGCTTCCCGACGCGCAGGGCCGTGACGAGATTCACCGCGATCTGCGCGAGCAGCTGGATGAGCAGATACAGGTAATAGCTGCGCAGCAGGATGAGCGCGGCGATCTTCAGCGCGTATTCGGCTATCGAGACGGCGAGACGGATACGACTGGCGATATCCACGCGCTGATGCGCCGTGAGCAGGCAGCTCTTGTAGGCGAAGAGCCAGTAGGTCAGCACCGTGCTGCCCAGGTTCATGAAATACAGGACGTACAGATCGACCCCGGCCGGGACCGTCCCCTTGACGAGCACGCGCAGAAAAGGCGTCAGCGCCAGCCCGAGGACGGCGATGAACAGGCCGATCGCGCGGCAGAAGCGGCGGTAGAGCGCCAGCAGGGCGCAGATCGTCTCGCCGTCGTCCTCGGCGATGGGCCGGTACATGCTGAAGACCATCGCGCTGCCGACGCCCAGCTCCGCCAGGTTAAGGAAGGAGAGAAGGGAGCGGAACAGCCCGCTCAGCCCCAGATACTCCGCGCCGAGCCAGTGCAGCATGATCGAGCGGATGAGGAAGGGGACGAGCATGGTGAACAGCTTCAGCAGCCCGTCGAAGGCGATGTTGTTCGCGGCGTTTTTTGTCCTTTGAATCTTCATGGACGGCGGGATCCCTTCTGCGTCTCAGCCTCTGAAATCGCGGGCGGTGGGCGTCTGCATGAACGAAAGGGGAGCCTCGGCCGCGGCGGAGCAGGTCACCTCGCACTCGATCACGAGCGACTCGTCCGGGCTGATGACGACGTTCTGATAGACCAGCGGAAGACCGCGGTATTCGCCGCTGAACAGCCTGCCCTTGCTCGTGGTGCAGTTGTCGACGCTCCCTCCCGCGGGCGCGAAGAGGTACAGGCCGCCCTTGATGCCGCCGTGGCTCAGACCGATGATATAGAGCCCGCCGTCGAGTCTCTCGCTGCGGGTGATGCGGTTGCTGAAGCGGACGGTGACCGGATAGGATACGGTCCCGTCCTCATGCGCGGAGCCCTCGCCGATGCTGACGTCGATATCGAGGAACCAGCCCATCTTGCTGGCCTCCGTGCTGTTGAAGAACACGCCGAGCTGCGGCTTCGTCTCGTCCCGGTTCAGCGTGCCGGCCCATCCCATCCGGCGGACCGTTTCCTGCTCGTCCTCCCGGGCCATCCACAGCATCAGCGAGCGGTCGGAGAAGGACTGCTCGAGAAAGGCGTGATAATCGCTCAGATGCTGGACGCTCACCGTGGAGAACAGCAGGGCCAGCGTCTTTCTGGCGGTCTCCGCAAAGAGCTTGTCCGTCTCGCCGTTGGCGTCTTTGACCCAGACCTCCGGCTTGGCGGAGAGGTACTTGTAATACAGATCGTGCCCCAGCACGCGCATGGCGTTTTCGCCGTTGAGCACGCTGCCGTCGGAGAGCGTGATCTCTCCGAGGAAGGAAAGCAGACGCTGGATGATGACGGGCGTCGCCGAGACCACCCCGTCCGCCGCGACGCCGGTCCGGCTCTCATAGGCAGCTGCCCAGATCTCCGCGACACGCTCGAAATCCGGGCTGAAATCCGCGTCCCAGGCCAGATCCATCCTGCCGTCGAAAAGCTCGTCCTCCGTCGGCGTGATGGTCACGGAGGGGGGCGTCCCGAACGGGAACACCTGGTAGACGCTCCTGAAATCCTCGATGGACAGCACGCCGTCCTTGATCACGATGACGCCGACGGAGCCGGGGAAGCCGCCGGAGGCGCGGATCTCGGCCGTGTTCTGGGCCGCGAACACATAGATGCGGTCCTCGCCTTCACCGAGGAAGGAGCGGGCGAAGGGGAGAAGCTCCCGGTACGGCGCGGCCTTCTCCATCAGCTGCGACAGCTTTTCGGCGTACTGCAGGATCTTGCCCTCGGGGTCCGCCAGCTTCAGGACCCGCCGGTCCACCTTGTCGAGCCGCGCGGACAGATCCTCGGCGACGGGAAAGGCCGCCTCGGCGAAGTCCAGATAGCGCATGGCCAGATCGACACGGAAGCCCCCCTCCGTCCTGAGAGACGAGAGCGGGCAGTCCTCCCGCAGCTCGACCATGGGGTCGATCAGCTTCTGCTTGGCCTCCTTCGCGATCGCGAGCAGCTCCTTTGCCGAGGCGATCTCGTCGCGGAGAGCGGCGCTGTTCCCCGCCGCCTGGATCAGCGGCGTGTCAAGACTGAGCTCCATCGCCAGGATGTCCTCGTCCACGGCCGTCTGCAGCTCGGCTGTCCGCGGGATGTCCCGGTCCATGATGGCCCGGGCGAGCGCCAGGTAATCCGCCTTCAGCTTTTTCGCCTGCTGCATGAGCTCGGTCGATTCGACGAGACTCATGATCCGGCTCCTGAGCGCCGGGTCCAGCTCGGCGTCCGGCGACTTCAGCTGACGGTACAGGTCGACGCCGAAGACGATCGCGGCCAGGATGAGGAGAGCGAGCAGGATCAGGATCGCCCTTTTCAGGAGGCGCACGCCGCGGCTCGCTTTTCGGACGCCCGCGCCTTCGGCCGGTACGTTGATATGGTCGTTTTGTTCCATGTTTTCCATGATCATGACACCTTTCGGGAAAAACGATCGCCCCTCAGGCAGGGCGGGGCTTCCGCCGGAGAAAAAAGTCTCACGCCCGGCGGGCGCGGATCGCCCCGGCGTAGAGCTCCTCCAGCCGGTCGGCGTAGCCGGAGAGGGAGGGATAGCTGCGCACCCGCTCCGGCAGCTCGTCCGAGGCCTTCTTCAGGGCCTCGTCCGAATCGTACATCGCGCGGACGGCCTTGACCAGCGCGTCCGCCGTCGGCTCCGGGATGCGGCAGCTCTCGCCGACCAGCTCCTTCATCCCGCCGATCCCCGTCGCCAGGCAAGGCGTGCCCAGCCGCTGGGACTCCAGGATCGAGAGCGGGCAGTTTTCATACCAGACCGAGGGGCAGACGCTGAAGCGGGCCCCGCGGATGAGCGCTTCCAGCTCCGCGCCGCTCTTGAAGCCGACGTAGCGGACCGCGCCGCAGCGCTCCACCGCGCCGCGCAGCGGCCCGTCCCCTGCGATCACGATGGGGACGCCGCTCAGCCGCCCGGCGGCCTCCAGCAGGTTTTCGACGCCCTTTTCGACGGACAGCCGCCCGAAGAACAGGACGTAGTCGCCCCTCTCCGCCGCGGCGCCGCCGTCGAAGGACCGGCAGTAGTTGCGCAGGAACACGGTCCTGTCCGCAAATCTCGGCTGCCTCGACAGCATTTCCCGCATGAAAAGGCTCGGGCAGAGGATGACGTCGACGGCGTCGTAGCTGTCCCGGCGGCGGTACAGCTGCGCCTCAAGATAGCCCAGGGCGCTGCGCAGGGCGGAGCCGTGGATGCAGCCCCTGCGGATGCACACGGGGTCGGGCTTTCGCGTGCAGTCCGTGCACAGCGTCCCCGTCGCGGGGACGTAGAGCATGTGGTTGGGACAGACCAGCTGGTAATCGTGCGCGGTCATCACGACGGGCACGCCGCGCTCCCGGAAGGCCTCGAGCACGGAGGGCGTCAGATGGAAGCTGATGTTGTTCACGTGCGCGACGTCCGGCCGGAAGGCGTCGATGAGCCGCAGGACCTTCCGCTTCGCGTCGGCGGAATAGAGGATGCGGAAGGGATAGAGCAGCTTTTCCGGCCCCGCGGTGTGGAAATCCGCGCTTTTGGCATAGAGGCCCGCGTCGTTCCCGACGACGTTCCTCTCGTCCCGCATCCCGAAAAACTGCACCTCGTGCCCGCGGGCGATCAGCTCGCGCGAAAGCTCGAAGCAGTAGGTCTCCGCGCCGCCGCGCGGGTACAGGAATTTGTTGACGAACAGGATCCTCATGCCGCGGCCTCCGCATCGGATGCTTTTTTCTCTTCGCGCCGGCCCTTCTGAGCGAAGGCCATCGGCATCAGCCGCCCCACGAGCCCCGTGAAGAAGTAGAAGGCGGTGTTGTCCGTGGCGTAGGTCACGAACAGATATACGCTCACGAGCAGCTGGGCCAGCATCGCCGTTCTCCCGAAGCGGGAGGTCCAGGCGTGGTGCCAGATCAGCCAGAAGCCCGTCCACAGGAAATAGCCGAAAAAGCCGAACTCCAGAAAAACGGTGATATAGCCGTTGTGGATGGCGCCGGTCCCCGCCATGTTGATATACGGGTGCTCCGCGCTCCTCATCAGGAGCGTGATGTATTCAAAGCCCCGTCCGATAAAGCGCGGGCTGAGCGAATAGTAATCGCCGATGAAGCGGTACAGCTCGTCCCGGCCCATGCTGTTGACGCCGAGCCGCGCCGTGAGCGCCGCGAAGCCGCCGTTTCTGATCCACACGATGTAGACGAAGCCGCCCAGCACGCCCAGCGCGCCGAGGACGAGCCCCGTCCTCTTCAGATCCCGGCAGTATCTCCGCAGCAGCGCGCCGAGCGGCAGCGCCAGCAGCAGCCCCAGGACGCCGATCCGCTTGAAGCCGAGCAGGAAGAAGAACACAGCGAGACAGAACTTGACCGGGTTTTTCCTTACGCCGTCGAGATAATAATAGAGCACGAAGACCCCGACGGCGAAGACGGCGTCGTGCAGCTCCAGCGAGCGCATAAAGCCCCTGGCTTCGCCGAAGCCCAGAATGAAGGTCCTGACGGAGCTCAGCGCGTCCGCGGGGCCGAAGCGGATCAGCGAGAACACGATCGCGGTCAGAAAGAACACCGTGAAGCCGTAAAAGGTGTAATCCACGGCCTTTTTCCCGAAGAGGAAGAAGGCCAGCACCGTGATGGCGACGGTCAGGCTTTGGAACGCGAGCTTTTCAAAGCCCCTCACGACGAGGGCCTTTTCCGAGCGCTGCGCGAGATAGATCACGCTCGTCATCACGAGCATGAGCAGGATGTACAGCAGGTATTCCTTCAGATAGGCCGACGCGATCTGCCGGCGCTTCCCGCCCCGGCGCAGCCAAAGCCAGCCGCCGATGCACACGAAGGGGACATAGGCGGCCTTCAGCGCCGTGGGAAGGCCCCCGTACAGACTGAGCGCGGCGACCGCGGTGAACAGGACGTACAGCGCGGCGAGCAGAAACTCGTCAGAGCCTTTCCCGGATCGCCCGGAAGACCCGGTCGCAGTTGTGTTTGTCATGGTATTTGAAGAATGCTTCCCGCTCATTCCGTTCCCCGCCTTTCTCTGTGACCGCGGCGGTCAAGGCCTCCAGCACCTCGTCTTCCGTCGAGCAGATCTTCCCGAAGCCGGAAAAGCCGATCAGGCTTTTGCTGTAGTGCCCGGCTTCGTAGCGTTCCCTGTCAAACTGGAAAAAGAGGATCGTTTTATTCATATAAGCTGCGTCGAAGAGAACGGAGGAATAGTCCGTGATCAGGACCCGGCAGCGCCTGAGCAGGCTCTGCACGTCCTCGGTCTCCATCGTCGCGACGGAGATCTCTTTCCCCGCCGCGGGCCGATAGAAGCGCTGCATTTCGACGTGGGGATAAAAGACCAGCCGGTACCCCGTCTCCCGCAGCAGCCGCAGCAGCCTTTCGTCCGCCAGCAGCGCGGCGAACTGCCGGCAGTATTCGCTTTCGGAAAAAGCGCGCCGATCCAGCCCGGCGAGATATTTCCGCCAGGTCGGCATCACCAGGACGAGCTTCTCCTCCCCGCCGCCGTCCAGCAGATCGAAGCGGGGCAAGCCGGTGACGGCCACGACGCTCTCCGGCTGGCGGAAGACCCCGGTGATTATCCGGGCCTCCGTCTCGGAGGAGCTGAAGAACAGATCCGGCGTACACTCCGAGCGGAAATACCATTCGATCGCCTGATGGATCACGCCGTGCTGCAGCATGACGATCTTTCCCCGCGGCCGGAAGAGCCCATGCTTTCGCAGATGGTGATAGAGCACCATGTCGGGGGTGAAGCCGCAGTCGTGCGTGCTGATCAGCGCCTCGGCGCGCAGCATGCAGACGCGGTGCCGGAACGAGCCGAACGCGACCCAGTCCCCGGCGGCGCGCACTTTGGGCAGATCGGGCGAATCCGGCGTGATCACATACAGCGCGCGGATTTCCGGATGCCGCTCCCTGAGATAGCGAAAGAAGACGAAGCCGTTGTCCCGCGCGTCAAAGCCGCGCTCGGAGACCAGCCACAGACGCTCCGGGAGCCTCGAAAAGCGCGCGCAGATCCGCGCCGCTCCGTCGAGCAGCAGATGGTATGCGGCTTTCAGTCCCTTTTTGATCTTCATGTCCCGTTTCTCCGCGCGCTCAGCCGCGGTAGATCCCGAGCGTACGCTCCGTGATCTCGTCCCAGTCGTATCTTGCCGAAACAAAGTCGGCGGCGGCCTGCCGGTAACGCGCCGCGGTCTCCGGACTGTCCAGGAGCCGCCGCAGCGCCGCACGCAGCGACGCCTCGTTCCCGTGCTCGAAGTACAGCGCCCGGTCGAGCGCCGTCTCCGTGCAGCTCGGGATATCGGAGCAGAGACAGCAGTTTCCGCAGCTCATGGCCTCCAGCAGGCTCAGCGGCATCCCCTCGAGATCCGAGGGCAGCACGAAGAGATACGCGTTGCCGTACAGCTCGTCGAGCGTCCGTCCCTGCACGAAGCCGGTGAACAGCACGTTTTCTCCCGCCATCGCCTCCAGCTCGCGCCGGAAGGGCGCGGCGCCGTCGCCGACGATGAGGAGCTTTTTGTCCGTCCCGATCCCGTTCCAGGCTCTCAGCAGCAGCCGGAGCCCCTTTTCCGGCACGAGACGCCCGACGAAAAGCACATAGCCGTCCTTTTCCAGGCCCCATTTCTCCCGGATCAGCCGGGCGGGCGCTTTTTCCGGCCGGCTCGCGCCGTTGGGGACGAGCTGCGTCCCGCGGCCGTAGGTCTCGCGAAAATAGCGCCGGGTGCTCTCGTTGAGAACGATGAGCTCGTCCGCGTGCTTCGCGGCCGCCCTTTCGCCCCGACGGATATAGGCGCTTGCGAGCCGCCCCCATTTTTCACGCTGCCAGTCCAGACCGTGGATCGTACAGACCACGCGCTTTCCGAACAGCTTCGGGATACGGCAGAAGGCCGCGGGGCCCTCCGCGTGGAAGTGGACCACGTCATACGGCCCGCACGCGGCCATGACCGCGCCGAAAAACGACGAGCTGAACGCCGCCAGCCCGCCGACGTTCAGCGTCGGGACCTGCCGGAAGCTGAGCCCCTCGATGCGGGGGCGGTCCGTGTCCGCCGCGCGCGGAGAGCGGTCGAGCAGCGTGACGGAATGTCCTTTTTTCGCCATCCGCTCCGCCAGCTCGCCGACGGCGACCTCGATCCCGCCCTCCCGGCTGAAGGCGTGCTTCTGCCCCAGCATGGCGATCCGGAGGCGGTCCTGCTGTCTTTTCTTCATGTTCCTCCGTCCCGCTCCGACAGTTTCCGGGCTCCGTCACCGGGGCGGCCGCCCCGAAGCGGGACATATCCAAATAATTATACTACAAGCGGCAGACTATCGCAAGTCACGAAAAAAGAGGCGGCAAGGCCGCCTCTTTTCATTCCGCCGCTTTCGGGGCCGTTCACCGTCTCGGGAAACGGAGCCTCAGCGCGCACAGCGCCATGGCCGCCCGGTCCAGGCGGAGCTTGAACAGCAGCGTCATCAGCCGCGGTCTCAGCGGAAGCTCCTTCAGCGAGACGGCGGAAAGCATGCCCGACTCGTCCAGGCCCTCCCGCACGAGCCGCACCGCTTCGCGGAAGGAGCCGCAGTGCTGCAGGCGGGATATCGCCGTGCGGATGATCAGCAGATCGGCATAGTCGTTGATCTGGCGCAGGATGTCCGCGCCGCAGCCCGCGAGCCGGACGCGCATGTAGTCCACGAGACAGCGGAAGCTCCCGGTGAGGTAGTTCTGCTGCCCGAGCGTGAGGATGGAGGAGGGGTTGCACGCGTTGTAGTGGTACAGCGGCTCGCTGCAGATATACACGCAGCGGCAGTCGAGCAGGATCTCGACGGTCATCGGCACGTCCGTGTGCATGCGGATGCGCTCGTCGCGCACATAGTGCTCCCGCTGCAGCGCGCGGCGGCAGGGCTTGTTCCAGGTGTGGCACTGCAGCTGCTCGGCGGGGCGGAAGCCGCTGCGCCGGTCGCTGAGCAGATAGGGGAAGACCTCCCGCTCCAGCCGCTCGCGGTCGTAATAGCCGTCCGGCAGCAGATTGGGCATCGGCTCGCTTCGGTCGGCAAAGACCTTTTCCGCGCCGAATACGATCATATCCGGCGGAGTCGGGGCCTCGCGCAGCTTTTCCGCCACGAAGGAGAGCATCTCGGGCTCGACCCAGTCGTCGCCGTCGACGTAGCAGATATACTCGCCCTCGGCGGCAAAGATCCCGGCGTTGCGCGCGGAGACCAGCCCGCCGTTTTCCTTGTGGATCACGCGCACCCGCGCATCCCTTTCGGCATAGGCGTCGCAGAGCTCGCCGCAGCGGTCCGGCGAGCCGTCGTCCACCAGGATCAGCTCAAAATCCGGAAAGCTCTGCGCCAGGATGCTGTCCACGCATCTGGGCAGGTATTCCTCGACCTTGAAGATCGGAACGATGACGGAGAACAGCATGCGGCTCAGCCCTGCCTTTCGGGGCGATCGGCCGGCGCCTGCTCCAGCAGATCGAGGATGGCGTCGAGACGCTCTTCATACAGACTGTCGGCGGGATAGTCCCGCTCTATGGCCTCCCGGCGGGAGGCCAGCAGCCCCGGCGTCTGCAGCAGGGCGCGGATGCCCTCGGCGAGATCCAGGGCCGAATCGTTTACCAGCAGACCGAAGCGCTCGTCCAGCGATTCCCGGATGCCGCGGCAGCCGATCGCGAGAACGGGAACGCCCAGGACAAGCGCTTCCTGCACGGCGAGACCGTAGCTCTCGGTCATGGAGGCGCTGACGAACAGATCCGCCTGCGCGACATAGGGGAAGGGGTTTTCCTTCGCGCCGATCAGCCGGACAAAGTCAAGCGCGCAGCGCTCGATCTGCGCCTGCAGCCTCCCGCGCTCGGGCCCGTCGCCGACGATCCAGAGCTCGAAATCGAGCGAACGGCGCAGCAGCTCGCAGGCCTCCAGGAGCTTGTCGATCTGCTTTTCGGGAATGAGCCGGCACACCGACACGAGCAGGGGACGGTCCTTCGGACGCCTGAGCGCGCAGTCCTCCCGCGCCCGCGAGCGGATCGCGCCGACGTCGATGGGCAGATAGCGCACGCAGAGATTCCCGGGGTCGCCGACGGTCTCGACGATCGAATCGCGCGTCGTCTGCGAGACGCAGAAGATCCGCTCAAAACGCCGCATGCAGCGGAGCTCCCCGTCGGAGACGAACAGCTTTCGGTAGGGACGATAGAGCGGGCCGGAGTAATCCTTGTGGACCCAGGCCGCCCGGCGTCCCGCGCGCTCGCGCACGGCGCGCCGCATCATGTCGCCCTCCTGCAGCGCGATCACCAGATCGTAGGATTCGCCCGTCAAAAAGCTGTGGGGAATGAATTCATAGAGCTTCTTCGGGATGCGGTCCAGAAACCAGAGAAAGCTGTGATCCTTGTGCCGGTCGCCGATCCTTCGGAAAGGATAGGGGACACAGCGTATCCCGCTGTCGAGCCATTGCGCGGGCTCCCGGGCGCTGCGGATATTCGCGATGACGGTGACGGAGTGTCCCCGCCTGTGCAGTCCGTTCGCAAGGATCGGCAGGAAGCTTTCGATCCCGCCGCCCGAAAGGCGCTGGTAGCTTTCGATCAATACCTTCATGTTGCCGTGCCCTCATTTATCTCCCGCCCGCCGCGCGCATTCTCCGAAAACGCGCGAGCGCAGAGACTCTGCGTCCCGGGCGGGGGGCCGTCGCTCCGCGTTCCGACCTCGATGAAACGCCGGCGGGCAGACCCGTATATATTGCTGCGACATTATACCACGCGGGCCGACGCCTTTCAAGGGGCGCTCATGCCGCGCCGCGGCGGAGCGCACGCGCCCGAAGCCCCGTCAGCCGAGGTAGTCCCGGACGTTCGGCTTTTCGTCCGTCTGCCGCTCTCCGTCCGTTATCCCGGGGACGGACTCCGTGACCCGGGCGGCCCCCGAGAAGGGGTCGATATAATAGCGGAGCTGCGCGCCCGTGTAGGAGCGGAAGAGGATCACGATCTCGTGCTCATCGCTCGACGCGACTTCCCAGTAGACCGGGTATCCTCCCGTCTTTGCGGCTTCCTCCAGACCCGGATCGCCGAGACGGCAGTATCTCTCGACCGCGGCGAGCGCCTGCTCGTCCGACAGGCGTTTGTCGCTCCGCGCGTCAACGGCCGCGAAGCTGTCCATCATGAAGCGGAAGCGTCTCCCGAAGCCCTCGGAGGCCTCGGCGGTATAGTGCGCGGCCGCGACGCGGCAGCCGTCGGCCGCCGGGACGATATACACCGCCTGCAGCCGATCGGGCATCGTCAGACCGCCGACGTCCGCGGACGCGTCGATCCGGATGCAGCTGCCCGCGCGGCCGAGCGGGAACGAGTCTTCCCTGCTAATCTCGTATTCCTTCGAAAGCACCGCGCCGACGGCCTCCGCGACGGTCGCGGCGTCCCGCGGATCGTATCTCAGCTCGAGATAGTTCTCGGGGCTGTCGGGCTCGTCCCAGACCGAGACAAAGCGTTCGAAGCCCGCTCCTCCGCGCCGTGCGAACAGCTCGTAGTCGTAATCCATCTCAAAGCCGATCGCGTCGTTCACGACGTGCTCGTATTTCACGGTCTCCTCCATGCCCTCAAGGATGATGACGTCCTCGAAGCGCTCGCCGTCCCGCCGCCCGGACGCGG
>JAEEGL012668069.1_pt1 | contig 16467 bp, 10 predicted proteins | sample 9134231 | NCBI WGS metagenome assembly JAEEGL01 (sample SAMN16246548, study PRJNA631951) | gut metagenome | biome: gut microbiome; feature: rumen; material: fiber-attached | host: Bos | place: Iran: Karaj | collected 2018-10
AATCCGGTTCACCTGATAAATGATTCCCGCATTGTAAGCATAATGCAGTCTCCCCTCACCTTTACCCTTGCAGACATAAAGGCTCACTGCCCGCCTGTCTTTAATTTAATGGAAGCAATTGTCGGAGGACTACGCGGAATGACAAAAAAATTAAAGGGGAAGAAATAGGTCCATTATGAAATTCACAATTTTAGATTATCTTGAAGAAACAGCATCTCGCTTTCCTGATAAAACAGCTTTCGCAGATGTAACTTCTTCTGTCACATGGGCAGAAATTGTTCAGCGGGCAAAAGAAAAAGCTGCCGTCATTGCTAAATACTTTGAGCCAGGCAAGGCCGTGCCTGTAATGATTGATAAAAGCGTCAAAACGCTGGAATACTTTTTTGGGGCTCTTTATGCAGGCTGCTTCTACTCTTATTTTGACGCCACATTCCCTGACGAGCGGCTTAACTCAATGATTTCAACCCTGGGAGTAAAGCACATCATTGCTGACAGCCGCTTTGAGAAAAAACTTTCAAACCTCAATGTTACTCCCCTGTTCTATAAAAATCTTGAGGAAGAAAATGCTGAATATACAGACACTCGACGCCGTTCAATCATCGATACGGATGCAGTCTATGCAAACTTCACCTCAGGCTCAACAGGCACTCCAAAGGCAGTTGTCGTTTCTCACGCTTCAGTAATCGATTTTATTTCGATTTTTACTGAGATTTTTGGAATTGAATCAAGGGACAATATTGCAAACCAGGCTCCATTTGACTTTGATGTTTCCGTAAAAGACATTTTCTCAGGAGTATTCACAGGTGCTACTGTTCATCTGGTGCCAAAAATGTTCTTTTCATTTCCCACAAAACTCCTTGACTTCCTTGAAGAGCGGGAAATCACAATTCTTATCTGGGCAGTTTCTGCTCTCTGCATTGTCTCAACCCTCAACGGCTTTGATTACAAAGTGCCAAAAAAAATCCGCAAAGTTATGTTTTCAGGTGAAGTTATGCCAATCAAGCAGCTTGAAATCTGGAAAAAGTTCCTGCCAGAGACTGAATACATAAATCTTTACGGACCAACTGAAATTACCTGTAACTGCACATATTTCAGGATTCCTTTTGAAACTGACTTAAACTCTTATACAAAAGGAATTCCCATGGGAATTCCTTTCCCTAACGAGAGAATCCTGCTTCTAGACGAAAATAACAGGCTTGTGACAGAGCCGGACACTGAAGGCGAAGTATGTGTTTCAGGCACTTGCGTAGCCCTCGGCTACTACAACAATGAAAAGACTGCTGAAGTTTTCGTTCAGAATCCAAACAATAAGGCTACTTTCGAGCGAATCTACAAAACAGGCGACCTTGCAACATTGGGAACAGATGGAAATTACTATTACATCGGGCGAAAAGACACCCAGATTAAGCACATGGGCCACAGAATCGAACTTGGTGAAATTGAAAACGCTATAGCAAAACATGAGTTCATTACCCGAGCCTGCTGTATTTTCGCCGACAATAAAATCACGGCATTCTACACTGGAAAAGAGACCGAAAAAAAGGAAATCGTCACGCTTCTTAAAGTCTCGCTCCCGGTTTACATGGTTCCGTCAGATTTCATTTTTATTGAAGAATTCCCGCTCACAAAGAACGGAAAGATTGATAAACGAGCCTTAATGGAGAAATTAAATGCCTGCAAAGACTGATTTTACAGCCCTCGCTTCTGAATATGGAACGCCTTTTTATATTCTGGACAAAAAATCGGCAATAGACCGTGTTCACGAAATTCAAAAAAAACTTCCTTCAAACGCAAAACTCTGCTATGCAATCAAGGCAAACGCTTTTCTCACGGATTTTCTTAAAAACGAGGACATTTTATTTGAGGTCTGCTCACCGGGAGAGCTTTCAATCTGCGAAAAAATTGGCTTGAATCCAGACAAAATCGTTTTCTCAGGGGTTGTAAAGACTTTAAAAGATGTAAAAAGAGCTTACTCACTTAAAGTGAACACAATCACGCTTGAGTCTCCGGTCCACTGTGAATATCTTCTTGAAGCTGCAAAAGGTGAAAACCAGCATGAACAGCAAGTTATTCTCAGGCTAACCGGCGGAAATCAGTTCGGAATGAGCGAAAAAGACCTGGCAGAATGTATTTCAAAAATCAAGCAGGTTCCGTTCATTAAAATCCGGGGAATTCACTTTTTCACGGGTACTCAGAAGAAATTCAAGACAATTTCAGAAGAAATTCCATTCATCGAAGATTACTGCACCCGCTTAAAATCAGAATTCGCCCTGGAAAATCTTAAAATTGAGTATGGCGCAGGGCTTCCCTACGATTACTTTTCAGGTAAAGATGAACAGAACGACTTCTCAGCCCTGGAAGAATTCTCAAAGCTCATTAAAAACTCGAAATTCAATTATGTGATTGAACTTGGCCGTTATGTGGCGTCCCCTTGTGGAAAATACGTCACAAAAATCGTGGATGTTAAGGGCGACGGGAAAAACAAGTACTGCCTTATTGACGGAGGTATAAATCACATAAATTACTTCGGGCAGATGATGGGCATGAAAGTTCCTCCTGTCACTCATATTCCACAGACAAAGGCTTTTTCAGACGCCCAGGACTACACAATCGCAGGCTCCCTCTGCACCACCGCCGACATCGTGCTCAGAAAACTTTATCTTAAGGCCCCTGCCATCGGAGATCTTATGGTTTTCGGTGACATCGGCGCATACTCAATCACAGAAGGAATCTACCTCTTTTTGAGCCACCCCTTGCCAGCAGTTTTATGCGATGATGATGGAAAAATCAGTGTATTGCGAAAATCAGAAGAAACTTATAAAGTAAATCATTAATTAAAACTATTTTAAGGAACAAAAAAAAATGGATGAATTACTTAAAATTTTAGAAGAACTTAAACCAGATGTAGACTTTAAAAATGAGACAGGTCTTATCGACAACGCAATTTTGGACTCTTTTGATATTGTGCAGCTTATTACAACTCTCAAAGAGACATTTGACATCGACATTACACCAGCCGATATCGTTCCGGAAAATTTCAACTCAGCTGAAAGCATGTGGGCTATGGTTGAGAGATTACAGTAAGACAAAAAGAGCGCCTTTTAGGGCGCTTTTTTTATCAGTACTGAGCGTACATAAATCCCGTATCACCATCACTAAAACTGAGCGAAAGAATCACCAGAATCAGCGGAATATAATAGGCCAGCCATCGAATGGCGATATTCTTCTTTTGAATTTCTGCATATACATCGATTTTATTTTCTTTCAGCAGACTCACCACAAAAATAATCAGTGAACCAAGTGCGATCAGCACGATATGACTCTGAAAATCCGAAATGTTTCCCAGAATCTGATTCATATAATTTTTTGAAGCCAACATGAGTGAATTTCCAAAGTTGATAAAAGTATTTCGAAGATATGCAAATGATTTAGGAACATCAACAATCCGGTCAAAATACCAGCCGATATTAACGATTATGAAGGTGCGGATAATCTGGAAAACATGCCATCCCCTGCTCTTTGTATTCACATGAAGTTTTTCATTTACTTTCTCAAAAACAGGTTTCAGAATATCGCTTAAAGCAATTACAAGTCCGTTGTACAAGCCCCAGATGAAAAAATGAAGTTCCGGCCCATGCCAGAGACCGACAAGCATAAAAACAAGAATATTAGCGATACATGCCGGCAAAGTACGCCCGAAATGTTTTCCCAGATGATTTGTGCACCATTTGCTTAAATTCTGCATTGCTCTAGTAAGGGCAAAAGGATAGAAAATATAGTCACGCATCCAGCCGCCAAGAGTGATATGCCATCTCTGCCAGAAGTTCGCTATGCTGACAGAAAAATAAGGTTGTCTGAAGTTCTGCGGAAGTTTGATTCCAAAAAGCTCTGCAATTCCAAGAACAAGGTCAGTGCCGCCAGAAAAATCTGCATACTGATAAATGGCGTACATTAAAATTCCTGTTGCAAGAACACAACCAGGATAATTCATATAGATACCGTCAAAAATCGTGCCCACATGTTTTACAAGAAGGTCTGCAACAAGATATTTTTTTAACGAGCCGTACAGAATCAGCATGAATCCGTGCTTTATGTTCTCAAAATCAAAACAGTGGCTTTCACGAAGCTGAATACCGCTCTGATTGAAGCGTGTAATAGGACCTAAAATAAGCTGCGGGAAAAAAGAGACAAAGACAAAATATTTTAGGAAATTATTCTCACGCTCGTACTTTGAGTTGTAAATGTCCATGAAGTAGCCGATTGTAGTAAGCGTGTAATATGAAATTCCAAGCGGAAGAAGAAGCGTCTTAAAGCCTGCAAGAATACGCCAGTATTTAAGGTATATCAAAATTCCTACATTAAGAATAAGCATTGAAAGAAGAACAAGACGTTTTCTGGTCAATGTCCTGGCCTTTTCTGCTTTAAAATCCTCTTTCGAAAGATCCGACTTTTTGGCCTTTAGCGATTCATTCATATCAGAAACGATTTTTGCGGCGAAGAAAGTAATCAAAGAACTTGTAAGAATAAAAACAAGATTTCCTATTCCAGAAAAAGCATAGAAAACAGTATTTGCTGCAAGAAGCACGATCCACTGAAATCTTTTAGGAGCAATATAATAAACAAAAAGAGAAATCAAAAGAAAAATTGCAAATGTAAATGTATAAAAGCTCATAGAAACTCCTAAAAAGATGCGAAATTCTCAGCGCAGTCGTTCTGCTTAATACCGTCAATGTAACTGATTACACGGATTTTACCAGATTTTCCAGCCGGAAGCAGGAACTGTGTTTCGGACCTTTTTTCTGCAATAATACGGGTTTCGTCAGAACAAATCGCATAAACATCATAAGTGATTCTTGAAGATTCAACATGATTATTTACAGGTTCAATCCAAAACGATTTTTTGTCATCTGAAAAATGATAAATCAAACCGTAAATCATATCGTTCTGAGCCGAAATCTTTTCAGAATAGCTTTCGTAAAATAAATCTTTTTTAGAAATCTTCCCTGTAAAGAAATCACAAAAAACACGGCTGAATTGCTCTACTCCAGCTTGATTAAAATGATTGTCATCGCTGTAATGATGGTCAGAAAAAGCATAATCGGGCTTACAAAGATTAAAATCATAATAGTCATATCCCAAACCTGCAAGAAAATCCCTTACCGCAAAATAAAAATCATCGTAATTGCCCTTTGCATTAAGATAAAAATCACTTCCAGGCATCGAGTAAAACACAAGATCCACATTATTCTCTTTACACAAATCACAAATACGTTTTATGTAGGATTTCCAGTATTCCGAAACAGGATAAAATGGTGGTTCTGATTCATTATTTGAAAAGGTTCCATCCTCAATCACATCATAATTTAACACACAGCCTTTTCCGGCATACCCTGCATCACTATCAGAGTATTTGTATTCAAAATAATACCCGTTTAAAAGACTCCTGCATTTATTCAAGAACTTTTTCGGATTAAGGGTAATGAGTTTGTCCTTTCCGATTGGCAAAACAGCGTTCAAAATATTCGAAGGGCTGGAGTTTTCAAGAATAAACTGAGTTTTGATTTTTGGGTCTTTCAAAAAATCCAGAACAATTAAGTCAGAAGTTCCCATTTTTTTCGGATTTGCTTCTTTCCGACAAGCAACTGCAAAATCACATTCAAGATAAATTTTTGAGAGTTTATAAGATTTTAAAGCCTGCTGAATAATTGCATAAGTTCCATTAATTCCCTGGCTCGGAGTTCCAGTACTGAAAGTGTTTTTACCAAAAGCCAGGTCAGAAATGCGTGAATCAACTCCATGGGAAACATGGCTGGCCCCGCAAAAAAGAATATCGATATTTTCCTGAGAGTAAAACTCATGTGTCAAAACACGGGAATAGGAATTCACATCGTCTTTAAGCATAAAGGCAACAGGAATCGTCAAAAGAAAAAAAATGATAATAAATAGAAATACTTTTAGAACATAAAGTGATTTTTTCTTACACATAAAAAGGATGATACGAGATTTTTGTCTAACTTGCAATAAATCACAGTTAAAACACAATAATTGCATTTATCGTAAAAAAACCTTAATATTGTTAATGTATGCTGTTCTATAATTTAGTTATTCATCCAATCAAACAGTTTCTTGAGATTTGCTATATATTTTTTAATGAATTGACTTCTTCTCCCGGAATTTCAGTAATCGCCCTTAGTTTTGCAGTAACCTTATGCTGCCTGCCACTATACATTGTCGCAGAGGGCTGGGAGGAAAAAGAAAGACAGAAACAAAAAGAAATGAAACCCTATCTTTCTTTAATCAGGCATGCATTTAAAGGCGATGAACGCTATATGATGACATCAACCTATTACAGGCTTTGTCATTATGCCCCCATTATGGCCCTGCGCTCATCTTTCGGACTTTTCATCCAGATTCCCTTTTTTACGGCAGCATACTCATTTTTGTCTAATCTTCCGGCATTAAAAGGTGCTTCATTTTTATTCATCAAAGATATGGGAAGTCCTGACGCGATTTTTACCATCGGTTCTTTTGCCATAAACATTCTTCCCATTTCAATGACATTGATTAACTGTATATCCGGGGCAATATATTCACATGGCCACGGCTCTATCCGGGAAAAAATTCAGATTTACGGCATGGCACTCATTTTTCTTGCATTACTCTATGATTCTCCTGCAGGTCTTGTTGTTTACTGGACAATGAATAATCTTCTTTCTCTTGTGAAAAATGTGTTTTATCGTCTAAAGAATCCAGTAAAAACATTGTATATTCTTGCCGCCTCATTAAGTGCCATTGGGATTTTTTTCATACTTTTTATGATGAGCGGCATTAAAATTGAACTAAAAGCCCTTGCAACACTTTTTTGTCTTGTAATTATAGCTTCTCCGTTTATTGTTCGATTTGTACAGTATTGTATTAATAACTGCCTTTCAGATATAACTGAGAACAAAAAAACACGCTGTACGGTATTCGTTTTCTCAGCGGTTATTCTTGTAATTCTTACAGGTCTGACTATACCTTCAACACTCATGGAGTCAGAACCTCAGGAATTCTGCTATGTCGATAGTTTTACGAGTCCCTTCATTTTCTTAAAAACAGTTTTCTTCCAGTCAGCAGGTATGTATCTCTTGTGGCCTCTTTGTTTTTATGCACTGTTCGGAACGAAAATTAAAAAATTACTGACATTAACATTTGCATTTATGGCTACATATTCACTTGTAAATACTTTTATATTCACAGGAGAATATGGTCCAATGACGAAAGAACTTGATTTTATGGAAGCACAATTCTTTCATACACCTTTTCTTTCGATACTGATAAACATGGTTGTTGCTGCAATAATCTTGATGCTGATTGTTATTTTGCTGAACAAAAAATCTTCATGGCTTATTCCCTATTCTCTCGTGCTGACATTAAGTCTTGGAGCAGTTTCTGTGCGGAATTCTGCAATTGTCAATAACGCATTTAAAAACATGTCACCACCAGAGGCAAAGTCTTCAATTGAACCAGTTTATCACCTTTCAAAAACCGGGAAAAATGTAATTGTATTTATGCAGGACAGATTGTTTTCCCCGCTGATTGATGAAGTATTTGAAGAAAAAACAGAGTTAGCCTCTCATTTCGATGGATTTACATTCTACCCTAATACCGTTTCCATGGGGCAGCTGACTATGCTTGGTACACCAGGCATTTTTGGCGGTTACAGCTATACCCCGGCAGAAATGAATAAACGTGACACAGAAACCTTGCAGAAAAAACACAATGAAGCAATTCTTTCTATGCCAATCACATTTCACAATGCAGGTTTTGATGTTTCAGTTTCTGATTTACCTTATGAAAACTTTGGCAAAGAACCTGTCACCGACATGTATAAGGACACTCCATGGATTAACCGCATTACAACAATGGGTGTTTACTCGAATCTCTGGTATGAACAGCATGGCATGGAAATTCCAACTTACATCAGCGACTGCCTGAAACATAACTTTCTTATGTTCAGCATTTTTAAAACTTTTCCACCAGTTTTAAGACGTCTGGTACATCATAAAAGATGGTGGAATACGAGGGGAAGAAAAGATTATTTTTATCAGTTCATAGACAGCTACTCATGCCTTGATTATTTTCCAGAACTATTTGACAGCTCGTCAAAAAACAACACTTTCCAGCTTATTGACAACCGCTCAACCCACGAACCTGTTCTCTTAAAAAAGCCGGAATATATTCCAACCAGGGAAGAAATAAAAAAAGAAAACGGAAAATGGGCAAATAACGCACAATATAATTCCCAGGTTGCGACTCTCATGCGTTATGCAGATTTATTTGACTGGATGAAAGCAAACGGAGTCTATGACAATACACGCATTATTATCGTCTCTGACCATGGAGCTTCAATTGAAACTGGTAAATTTGACAATTCAAACATGTTATATCCAGTAGAATCAGTTGCTGCAGCATTGCTTGTAAAAGATTTTGATGAGCATACACGAGAATCGGACGGAATCCACCTTAAAAAAGACATGACCTTTATGACAAATGCGGACACCCCGGCACTGGCAACAGATAATATTATTGAAAACGCAAAAAATCCCTTTACAAACCAGTCCTATAATCTGGCAGAGGAAGGAAATTCAAAATATGATTATGTGAAAATCTGTCATCCGCTTTCTGAAAGTACACGTAACCGCGATCATACAACGCTTACAATTCCAAACGATGTATGGTACACGGTTCATGAGGATATTTTCAAAGCTGAAAACTGGCAGCGAATATATCCGTTTGGAAAATAAATAATAAGGAGTTTATGCTATGATGCTTTTATATATAGACCCTGGTACGGGTTCAATGCTTTTCTCAGTTTTTATCGGCGTACTAAGTACCTTTGTTTTTCTAGGCCGCAAACTTTACATGAAACTGAAATTTGTAATCGCAGGCGGAAAAACAGACAAAGTCGATTCCACAAAGATTCCTTATGTGATTTTTACCGACCACAAACGCTACTGGAACATTTTTAAGCCCATTTGTGACGAATTTGAAGCACGTGGCGTTCCGCTTGTTTATTGGACAGCTTCTCCAGACGATCCTGCCCTTTCTGCTGATTACAAGCACGTAAAAGCAGAGTTTATTGGAGAAGGAAACAAGGCTTTTGCCCGCCTCAATATGATGAACGCAGGCATTGTACTTTCTACAACGCCAGGACTTGACGTGTACCAGTGGAAGCGAAGCAAGACAGTTGATTACTATGTGCACATTCGACATGACGTAGAAGACCCTGTTGGCTACCGTATGTTTGGCTGCGATTTTTATGATGCAATTTTGCTTTCCGGAGCTTATCAGGAATATTATATACGACTACTTGAAAAAAAACGTGACGAAAATCCTAAGGAAACAGTTGTTGTCGGTTGTCCATACATGGATGTAATGAAAGAACGTCTTTCAAAACTTCCTGCTGTAAAAAACGAAAAACCTGTAATTCTGCTGGCTCCAAGCTGGGGTGCCAGTGCAATTCTCAAAAAATACGGTTCTGAAATTCTGGATTCTTTGATTGCGACAGGCTACAAGATTATCGTTCGTCCACATCCTCAGTCATACACTTCTGAAAAAGACATGATTGAACCACTTATTGCAAAGTATAAAGAAAATGAAAACTTTATATGGAACCGTGATAATGACAATTTTGAAGTCTTGCACGAAGCAGATGTGCTTATCACAGACTTCTCAGGAATCATATTTGATTACTCACTCATTTTTGACAAGCCGATTATCTACGCGGACACATCTTACGACAGTTCTCCTTACGACAGTGCTTGGCTTGACGAAGAGCTTTGGCGTTTCAAGGTTTTGCCGGACTTGGGCGTAAAACTCGAACAAAAAGATTTCGGTAATCTCAAAGCAATTATCGATAATCTTATGCAAAATGAATCTTTCCAAAAAGGAAGAGAAAAAATTCGCAATGAAGCCTGGGAATATCAAGGCGAAGGCGCAAAACGTACCGTAGATTATTTGATTGCAAAACATGAAGAACTAAAGGGAAAATAATGGGAACTGTGATACACTCATTTGTTATTTATCCGCTCACACAGATTATTGAGCTTGTTTTCTCGTTCGGAAACAAGATTTTCGACAATACGGGCATTGCAATTCTTGGTGTAAGTTTTGCAGTCAGTTTATTGACTCTTCCTCTTTACATTGTTGCAGAACACTGGCAGCAGATTGAACGTGATACTCAAAAAAGAATGAAACCATGGGTTAATCACATCAAATCTGCATTTAAGGGCGACGAGCAGTACATGATTCTCTCGACTTACTACAAGCTCAACCACTACCACCCGATTATGTCTCTCCGCTCGGCATTTGGTCTTTTAATTCAGATTCCTTTTTTTACTGCCGCATACACTTGTCTTTCAAACATGACAGCATTACAGGGACAGCACTTTCTTTTTATTCGGGATATGGGTGCCCCTGATGCTCTTTTTTCCATAGGCTCTTTCAATGTGAATGTACTCCCAATTGCAATGACGCTTATAAATATGATTTCAGGATTTTTGTATACACGGGGACTTTCTCTTCGCGATAAAATCCAGACATACGGACTCGCCCTTGTTTTCGTTGTGATTCTCTACAACAGTCCGGCAGGTCTTGTAATGTACTGGACGATGAACAATATTTTCTCCCTTGTCAAAAATGTCTTCTATAAAATGAAGCACCCTGTAAAAGCGCTCTATTTCATTGCATGTTCGCTGGTTACGATTTTCATCGCATTTTTGCTTTTCGGGCACGTGCTTTCATTTAAACGTGCAGTTCTCGTAAGTTTTGTTTTTGCGCTTGTGTATTTTGCACCGCTTTTTGTTCGTTTTGCAAATTATCTTATCAACAAACCTTTCAGAGCTATCCAGGAAAACTCAAAGCTGCGTTTCGCACTTTTTACGACTTCGGCAGTTTCGATTTTCCTTCTTGCAGGTCTTTTAATTCCGGTATTGCTGATTTCATCGTCGGCAATGGAATTTTCTGGAATTGACGGATACGGCAGCCCGCTTTATTTTGTAAAAAATACTTGTATGCAGGCATTCGGACTTTTCATTGTCTGGCCATTTTTGATTTTCTTTTTATACCGCGAAAAAATGCAGACTTTACTGGCATTCGGATTTGCCCTTCTTCTCGCTTTGGGTCTTGGAAACGCATTTCTCTTTCAGGGTAATTACGGAACGCTCTCAACACTTCTTGTCTTTACAAATGTTTCCAGCGTAGATTCAAGCCTCTCGGCAATCGCAGTAAACTTGTTCGCAATGTTCGCCCTTTGTGCTGCAATTTTTGTAATTCTTGCAGTCAAAAAAGCTGTCATCTTGAACTATTTCTTTGCAGTCGTTGCTGTATCCTTAGTATTCGTTTCGGCTTTTCAAATCAAAACAATCAGGAAAGATTATAAAGCCTACGAAAAACTCCAGGCAACAGGAGAATCAAACTCAAAAGTTTCACCGATTTTCCATCTTTCAAAGACTGGTAAAAACGTGGTACTTTTGTATCTTGACCGAGCGCAGAACCGTTTTGTTGAGCCGATTTTTGAAGAATCACCGGAGTTAAACGACATTTTTTCAGGCTTTACTCTTTATAAGAACACAGCGTCATTCAACGGACACACACTGATTGGAGCCGCTCCTGTTTTTGGCGGCTATGAATACACGCCCGAAAGCATGAACAAACGAAGTTCAGAAAAACTCAAAGATAAGCAGAACGAAGCATTAACAGTGCTTCCGCGTATTTTTACCGAACAGGGAGAAGATTTTTCCGCTGTTGTAACAGACCCTGCTTGGGCAAATTATAGCTGGATTCCAGATCTGAGCATTTACAGTGATTATCCTGCAATTAAGGCATACAACACAGATAAAAAATATCTTTCAGCCTGGTACAAAGAGCATGAAGGAGAGTTTGAAGCTAACATAACGAGCACAATCTTAAAGCGCAATATTTTATGGTATTCGCTCTTCAGGCTTTCTCCACTGGTGCTTCGTCCGGCTTTTTACAACGACGGAAAATACTGGTCTCCTAACACTAACCTTGCAGATATAAACGGTTTTTTGGAGGGATATTCTGCGCTTGACTATCTTCCAGAACTCACGGATTTTGATTCAGAAACAGAAAATGTTTTTGTCAATTTTGTAAACAATACAACGCACGAAGATTTGTTCCTGCAAGCCCCAGATTATATTCCTGTAACAACTGTAACAAACAGGGGAACTTCTCGTTTTAAAGATGATGCCCTTTATCATTCGAATGCAGCCAGCTTAAAACGAATTGGTGACTGGCTTAATTATCTAAAAGCAAACGGCCTTTATGACAACACCCGTATTGTAATTGTGGCTGACCACGGTGCTGTTGACAAAGAAGAAGACTTCGCATGGGATTCAGATTTTGACAAAATCAAGCCAGGGCATTATCACCCGCTCTTGATGTTCAAGGATTTTAACGCAAGCGGAAAACTCAAGCTAAACACAGATTTTATGACAAACGCAGATACACCGTCACTACTGCTTTCAGGAATTGTTGAAAAACCAAAAAATCCTTACACAAACAAGGATTTTGACAACAGGGCAAAAACAAAGGGGGCGCTTATCTGTATGGACGATATTTTTATGCCGTATCATAATAAGAGTGATTATATTTTTACAGCGAAGGAAAATACCTGGATTCGTGTAAAAAACAATATTTTTAATTCTGAAAACTGGTCGTATGAAAATGCGCCCGAATCACAATAACGAGGAGTAAAACAATGCAGGCAATTATTCTCGCAGCAGGCACAGGCAGCCGGTTAAAGCAATATACAGAAAAAGTTCCAAAGTGTATGGTTCCAGTAAACGGAGTTCCAATGATTGAGCGTGCTATCGATTCGATCGTGGACGCAGGAATAAAAAATCTCTATATCGGACTTGGCTACAAAGCTGAAGTTCTTAAAAGCTTCATAAAAGATAATTTTGATGACAATCGACTTAAAGGTATGAAAATCAATTACATCGAAAATCCTGTTTATGACCGTACGAACAATATTTATTCGCTTTATCTTGCAAAAGATGTTTTCGAAAAAGACGATACTATCCTTCTTGAAAGCGACCTTGTTTTTGATAAAAAACTCATCCGAGATTTAGTCTCATCAAGAGAACAGAATCTTGCAGTTGTAAGCAAATATGAAGACTGGATGGACGGTACCTGCACGATTCTCGATTCCAGCAACAACATTTTGGATTTTATTGGTAAAAGCGCACAGAATCCGAATGATACTGACAGGTATTATAAAACAGTGAATATATACAAATTCTCAAAATATTTTACAAACTCGTATTATCTTCCTTTCTTAAAAACCTATATGGATGTGTTTGGTAAAAATAATTATTACGAGACTTGTCTGAAATTCCTCTCACTTACAGATCCTACTTTACTTAAAGGCTTTAAGGTTTCGGCAAACACCTGGTATGAAATCGACAATCCAGATGATTTGAAAGCTGCAGAAGAACGATTTAAATAAGATTTAAAATTTTAGGGAGAAAGTAGTCACATGAATTTTCTTTATATGCTTATAATTTATCCTCTTTACACAATAATCGAAGTTGCATATACGCTTATAGACAAAATTACTCATAATGAAGGAATTGCAGTCATTGGTGTAAGTGTTGCAATCACATTGCTGTGTTTGCCGCTTTATGCTGTTGCTGAACACTGGCAGGAAATTGAACGCGAAAAGCAGAAAAATATGAAAAGCGGACTTGAGCGTATAAAGAAATATTTTTCAGGCGATGAACGCTACATGATGACGACTACTTTTTACAGGCAGAATCATTATACCCCAATTATGGGATTACGCTCTTCTTTTGGTCTGCTTATACAGATTCCGTTTTTTTTAGCAGCATATGGTTTTCTTTCACATTTACCGGATTTACAGGGCGAATCCTTCCTTTTTATCCGGGATATGGGAAGGCCCGATGCGCTATTTTCAATTGGCTCTTTTACTGTAAATATTCTTCCAGTCACAATGACACTTATAAACTGTATTTCAGGGATTATCTACTCTAAAGGTCATGGACTTCGAGAAAAAATACAGATTTTCGGTATGGCCGCTATTTTTCTGGTTGTTCTTTACAACTCTCCTGCCGGACTCGTCTTATACTGGACTTTCAATAACATTTTTTCACTCGTAAAGAATGTTTTTTATAAACTCAAAAATCCACTAAAATCATTCTGGATTTTCTCATGTCTTGTATGCATACCTGTTTTATTTTTTATACTTTTTGCATTTGAAACAAAAAAGATTTACAAACTTGTATTTGTACTTGCAATTGCAGTTGTTTTTTTTATGCCGTTTTTGATAAAGGGAATCAAATCGATTTTTATTAAATTCCTTATGCCCCTTTTTGAGAATAACAAAACCAGAACAACGATTTATTTTCTTTCATGTGCACTGTTGTTCATTCTTTCCGGGCTTACAATTCCAACATCACTGATTTCCTCTTCTCCTGTTGAATTTGCCGGAATCGGCTCAAACCCAGATCCATTGGGCTATGTTTCAGTAACACTCATGCAGGCTGCAGGATTTTTTATTTTCTGGCCATTGTGCGTTTATTTTCTTTTCAGCAAAAAAGTTCAGTCCGTTCTGACACTGATAATGGCGTTCACCTCGATTTCGGCATTGCTAAACGCATTCGTTTTCATGCTGAATTACGGTGATATTTCGGCAACACTCACATTCCTGAATGCAGTTGAATTCAAAACAACATCATTTATTTCAATTTTGAATATTTTTATTCTTGCTTTAGTTTTCGTTTTTGTTGTCCTTACAATCTCAAAGCTACAAGGAAAAGTTTTTACATATTCTTTTGGAATTATCTGTTTTGCCATGACGGCTCTGGCAGTTACAAGCATTTCAACTATTAAAAAAGAATATAACTCTTTTATCGCCAGCGGAAATCTTAAAGAAGTTGAAATCGAACCTATTTTTCATCTTTCAAAAAATAAGAAGAATGTGGTTGTTTTTATGCTCGACAGAGCCGAAAGCCAATTTATTGATGAAATGTTCAAAGAATCTCCTGATTTTTATGGAACTTTTTCAGGATTTACTTTTTATCCCAACACAGTTTCCTTCAACGGACATACATTTATGGGGGCCCCCCTTGTTTTTGGCGGATATGAATATCAGCCGCTGGAAATGAACAAGCGTTCAGATGACTTACTTTATAAGAAGACAAATGAAGCATTGCTCCTTCTGCCAAGAATTTTTACCGAGCAGGGTAATTTTAATGCGACAATAACAGACCCATCGTGGGCAAACTATTCTGCTTATGCAGATTTATCGATTACTGACGACTACAGTAAAATCAATGGATATCAGACTATCGGAAAATATTCAACGGCATGGTACAAAACTCACAATGAGGAAAATTCACTCGACAATACAGATGCACTCTTAAAGCACAATTTATTCATTTTCAGCATTTTTAGGGAAAGTCCAGTTATTCTTCGTGAAGCAATTTATCTAAAAGGTAAATACTGGAACTCAAATGGAAATTTAACTTCATATACAAATGTTATAAACAATCTTGCACCACTTGATTTCTTATCACAGTTAACCGACTTTTCTGAAACATCAGAAGGTTCTTATATTTGCATGGTTAATGAACTGACTCACTCAAGTATTTATATGCAGGCTCCTGATTATATACCGAGTCAGACTGTTACTAACTATGGAACTTCAAAATTCAATAAAGAAGAAGCCTATCACACAAATATGGCAGCATTTAAGCGCCTTGCAAAATGGATTGAATACTTAAAGGAAAATAAAGTTTATGACAATACAAGAATAATCTTTGTGGCTGACCATGGTCGCTCAACTTATGAAGACTGCATTGAAAAAAATATTGAACTTGATAATAAAATTGCAGGTGACCGTTACAAAGGCCGGGGGCATTTTCACCCTCTTCTTATGATAAAGGATTTTAATGCCACAGGTAATTTAAAAACCGATATGACTTTTATGACGAACGGAGACGTGCCTTCCCTCGCTCTGCAGGGAATCATTGAAAAACCTGTAAATCCCTTCACAAAAAAAGAAGTACCTCTAGACACAACAGAATTAAAAAAAGATGGTGTTGTTGTAACCTCAAGTGATGTTCATCAGGCCTGGCTTTATAAAGATTTATACACATATCCGATAAAGAATGATCAATGGTGGCGGGTAAAAGACAGTATATTCAGTGCTTCAAATTGGAGTCAAGAATATATTTCCAATTGATACAGTGTTAAAAGATACTTATAATTAATACAACCTCTTATTTTAAGGAGAAGCAGAATGACAGAACAGGAATTTGACTATTTAATGGCCGTACGCCGCAAGGAAGATACTTCTTCGTTTAACAAAGATGCAGTTCTTGCATGCGAAAAAGCAGGCTGGGTTAAAAACAATAAAGTAACTGACGAAGGTATGGAAGC
>JAEEGL013684615.1_pt1 | contig 16467 bp, 14 predicted proteins | sample 9134231 | NCBI WGS metagenome assembly JAEEGL01 (sample SAMN16246548, study PRJNA631951) | gut metagenome | biome: gut microbiome; feature: rumen; material: fiber-attached | host: Bos | place: Iran: Karaj | collected 2018-10
CCTGGCGCCCTCGGGGATGTCGTAGGCCTTCATGGTGTAGACCCTTCCCTGGCTGGTGAAGAAGGACAGGGTGTCGTGGGTGGAGCAACTGACCAGGTGGCGCACGAAGTCGTTGTCCCTGGTGGACTGTCCGGTCACTCCCCTGCCTCCCCTTCTCTGGGTCTTGTAGGTATCGGCTGCGACCCTCTTGATGTAGCCCAGGTGGGAGATGGTGATGACAACGTCGTGCTCCTGGATCAGCTCAGCTTCGTCTCTTTCGCCCTCGTCGGCTATGATCTCGGTCCTTCTGTCGTCGCCCCACTTGTCGCTGATCTCGGTGAGCTCGTCCTTTACGACGCCCATGAGCAGGTGCTCGTCGGCGAGCAGGCTCTTGTAGTAGGCTATGCGCTCCTGGAGCTTGTCGTACTCTTCCTGAAGCTTTTCCCTTTCAAGGCCCTGAAGCCTTTTGAGCTGCATGTCGAGTATGGCCTGGGCCTGAACGTCGTCAAGGCCGAAGCGCTCCATGAGCCTCTGCTTCGCGTCGTCGTAGGAGGTCCTGATGATGTGTATTATCTCGTCGATGTTGTCGATGGCGATCAGCAGGCCTTCCAGTATGTGGGCCCTTGCCTCGGCTTTGGCCAGGTCGTAGCGGGTCCTTCTGGTGAGCACGTCCTTTTGGTGGGCTATGTACTCGACCAGTATCTCCTTAAGATTGAGGAGTCTGGGCCTTCCGCCCACAAGGGCTATCATGATCACGCTGAAATTGCTCTCAAGCTCGGTGTGCTTGTAGAGCCTGTTGAGCATGACCTGAGGGTTCATGTCCTTCTTAAGGTCTATGACCACTCTGACCTCGCCCTTGGAGGACTCGTCCCTTATATCCCTGATGCCGTCCAGCTTCTTGTCCTTGACCAGCTCGGCGATGTGGCTTATCATCGAAGCCTTGTTGATGCCGTAGGGCATCTCGGTAAAGACTATGGAGACGTTGCCCCTGGAGTTCTCCTCCATTGAGGCCTTTGCCCTGATCTTCACCTTGCCCTGGCCGGTGGTGTAGGCGTCCCTGATCGCGGTCTTTCCGACGATGGTGGCTCCGGTCGGGAAATCCGGGCCTTTGATGTCTTCCATCAGCTGCTCCACCGTTATGTCGGGGTCATCTATGAGCCTCTTGGTCCCGGCTATTACTTCCCTCAGATTGTGGGTGGGGATGGAGGTCGCCATGCCGACGGCTATGCCGTTGCTTCCGTTGACCAGAAGGTTGGGGAAGCGGGCGGGCAGTATGACCGGCTCGGTCTCTTCTCCGTCGTAGTTGGGGACGAAATCGACGGTGTCCTTTTCGATGTCTCTCAGCATCTCAAGGGCGAAGGGGGCCATGCGGGCCTCGGTATAGCGCTCGGCGGCTGCTCCGTCTCCGTCCATGGATCCGAAGTTGCCGTGGCCGTCGACCATCGGATACCTCATATTCCAGGGCTGGGCCATGCGCACCATGGCGTCGTATATGGAGGCGTTGCCGTGGGGATGGAACTTACCCATGACCTCGCCCACTATCCTGGCGCTCTTCTTGTGAGGCTTATCAGGGGTGTTGCCGAGGGTGCTCATGCCGTAGAGTATCCTTCTGTGGACCGGCTTGAGTCCGTCTCTGACGTCCGGAAGAGCTCTGGCCACTATGACCGACATCGAATAATCGATGTAGGAGTTCTTCATCTCGTCGTAAATTTCGTGCTGAAGCACCTTGCTTGCGGTTTCGCTGGGATTCTCTGACATTTGGGCTCCTTATACGTCCAGCTTGGCGTACTGGGCGTTCTCTTCGATGAACTTTCTCCTGGGCGGGACCTTGTCGCCCATAAGGGTGGTGAAGATCTGGTCCGCCGAAGCGAAATCGTCGATGGTTATCTGGACCAGGGTCCTGGTGGCGGGATCCATGGTGGTCTCCCAAAGCTGGGTCGCATCCATCTCGCCCAGACCCTTATACCTTTGTATCTCCACTTTCTTTCCGAGCTTGGAGAACTCGGCCAGGACCTTTTCCTGCTCCCTGTCGGAGTAGGTATACCTGATATCGTTTCCGCACTTTACCCTGAAGAGGGGCGGCTGGGCTGCGTACACGTAGCCTCCCTCGATGAGGGGCCTCATATAGCGGAAGAAAAGGGTCAGCATCAGGGTCCTGATGTGGGCTCCGTCCACGTCGGCATCGCTCATTATGATTATCTTGTGGTAGCGCAGCTTTTCTATGTTGAATTCGGCTCCTATGCCGCAGCCGAAGGCTGTGATCATATCGCGTATGGTGTCTGAAGCGAGCATCCTCTCTTCCCTTACCTTTTCAACATTGAGTATCTTGCCCCTTAAGGGGAGTATTGCCTGGGTCCTTCTGTCGCGGCCGTCCTTTGCGGAACCTCCTGCCGAGTCTCCCTCGACTATGAAGATCTCCGAAAGCCTCGGGTCTCTTTCGCTGCAGTCGGCCAGCTTTCCGGGAAGGGACGAGCTCTCAAGGACGCTCTTTCTTCTGGTGAGGTCTCTCGCCTTTCTCGCAGCTTCCCTGGCCCTTGCGGCCCTGGTGCACTTTTCGAGTATTATCCTCGCCTGGGAGGGGTTCTCCTGCAGGTAGGCGGTCACGTTGTCGTAGGTGCAGCTGTCGACAAAGCTCCTCATGTCGGCGTTGCCCAGCTTGGTCTTGGTCTGGCCCTCGAACTGGGGCTCCTGCAGCTTCACCGAAATAATTGCGGTGAGCCCTTCCCTGATGTCGTCTCCGGTCAGGGCCTCGTCCTTCTCCTTAAGGAGCTTGGAATTCCTGCCGTAATCGTTGATCGCCCTGGTGAGAGCGGCCTTAAAGCCCATCAGGTGGGATCCGCCCTCTACGGTGTTTATGTTGTTGGCGTAGGAAAGGGTGGTCTCGGTGTAGCTGTCGGTCCACTGCATGGCGATCTCGCACTCGCTGAGCACGGTGATGGTCTCCCTCACCGACTTTCTCACCTCTTTGCCGCTCTCATCGGTCTCGGTGGTCTCCCTTTCGACCTCTTTTTGGCTCTCGCGGCTTCCCTCAAAGTAGATGATGTCGGGGTGGATGGGGGTCTTATTGGCGTTCTGAAAATCCACGTACTCCCTTATGCCGCCGTCGTAGTGGTAGACCTCCTTCTTCTGCTGCCCTTCCCTCTCGTCCGAAAGGCTGATGGAAAGGCCCTTGTTTAAGAAAGCCATCTCCCTCATCCTCTGGGACAGCACCTCGAAGCTGAAGACGGTGTCGTCAAATATCTCGGGATCCGGGGTGAATATGACCCTGGTGCCGGTCCTGTCGCCGCATTTTCCTATGACGGTCACGTCCGAAGTGATCTTTCCCCTGCTGTAGGTCTGGCTGTAGATGTTGCCTTCCCTCATGGAATCGACCCTCATGCAGACCGAAAGGGCGTTTACGACTGAAGCTCCCACTCCGTGGAGGCCTCCCGATACCTTGTATCCTCCCTGTCCGAACTTGCCTCCGGCATGAAGAACTGTCATAATGACTTCAAGAGCCGGCCTGTGTACTTTGGGATGGTCGTCCACCGGCATGCCGCGGCCGTCATCCAGGATCTCGGCCGAACCGTCGGCCTTAAGAGTTACGTCGATGTTTTTGCAGTAGCCGGCGAGAGCCTCGTCCACCGAGTTGTCAACTATCTCGTAGACCAGGTGGTGAAGCCCGCGGGAGCTGGTGGTGCCTATATACATTCCGGGCCTTACCCTTACGGGTTCAAGGCCTTCGAGCACTTCTATCTGTTCCGCGTTGTACTTTACGGGCTGCTCGAAGGCCTGGGAAAGGGCTTCGGTCCTGTTTTCTTCTGATGACATGATTCCTCCGTTAACGCCTTGATCGCGCTATTTTCATAACTAATGAATTATAGCAAACTTTGTCAAAAACATCAAGTTAATGTCGCAAAAGCTTCGCCGAACGGACGATTTTTGCCGAAATAAATTTCGCTTCATGATGTATTCGCCAAAGCATCAAATACACAATATCTATGGACTGTTAAAACTGTGGATGGAGTTTTCCACAAGACGTTGGAAAACTCTGAGGGGCTTTGATTTTTCGTATTTTCAAAACCGTCTTCCTGTGGAAAACTTTTTTTGCTATACTTTAATTGCCTTCAGGATATGGGGTATCGCTCCCCATTTCGGCCGGCTTTTTTCTTGCGGAAATCGGCCGCGCGCCGCACTTATATATCCCCTGCGGTATAATTAACGATACCGTTTCATGCAGCGGGCAAAAGTACTATCCGGACGTCCTCTCTCCCCTTAAAAGGCCGTCCGATAAATATATACGGAAAGATATCGCTCAGATGACAAAGACAGAACTTACTTCAAAGTGGAGCCAGGTGCTAGACATACTGACCCAGAGCATGGAAAGGCTCAAGGTAGACAATTACTTCAGGCCCCTCTCTCCCGTCAGGATCAACGAAAAGGACGGGACCATACTTCTTCATACCATAGTGGGCAATTCCAGCTTCTATCAGAACATGATAAGCAGGAACAAGGACGCCCTTTCTTCTGCTGTAGTCCGGGTATTCGGAAAGGACTACCGTTTCTGCGTGACCGACAAGATCCCCGTGGACGAAGAGACCGCGGAGACCGACAATCTCGACCCCAAGTACACCTTTGACACCTTCGTCGCGGGAAACAACAGCAGACTGGCTTACGCCGCGTCCATAGCGGTGGCGGAAGGTTACGACAAGAAGTATAATCCCCTCTTTTTATACGGTTCTTCGGGCCTGGGCAAGACCCACCTCATGCATGCCATAGGCCACTACGTAAAGCAGAACAGGCCCAAGAAAAAAGTGCTCTACGTTTCTTCCGAGACCTTTACCAACGAGCTTATTCTGGCTATTCAGAACAAGAGCCAGCAGGATTTCAAGAAAAAATACAGAAACGTCGACTATCTTCTCTTTGACGACGTACAGTTCATCGCGGGCAAAAAATCAACGGAAGACGAACTCTTCGCGACCTTTGACGCCCTTTACGCCGCCAACAAGCAGATAGTCTTCACCAGCGACAAACCCCCAAGAGAACTGGGAGACATACCCGAAAGGCTCATCTCCCGCTTTTCGTGGGGTATAATCGCCGACATACAGACCCCCGACTATGAGACCAGGATGGCCATACTTAAAAACAAGGCCATACTCGAAGATCTGGACATAAACGATCCCGAGCTCACCTCGTCCCTTGAGATGATAGCCCAGAGCATACAGTCCAACATAAGGGAACTTGAAAGCGCGTTTACCAGAGTGCTCACATTCTCGACCCTTACCGAACAGCCCATCACCAAGGATTTCGTAAGGACGGTCCTCTCTGAGGTATACGATACGAGAAGCAGCGAGATAACCCCGGACATCATAAAGAAATGCGTCGCCGATTACTTCGGAGTGAAGGTAAGCGACATAGAAGGGGAATCCCACGCGAGAAACGTCGCCTATCCCAGACAGATCGCAATTTACCTCGTAAGGGATCTTACCAATTATTCCTTCCCGAAGATGGGAGAGATCTTCGGCGGAAGGGATCATTCCACCGTCCTTTACAGCTACAAGAAGATAGAAAAGGAAATAAAGAAGGTTCCGGAGCTTCAGAAGACCGTTGAAAATATCAGAAAACTGCTGTAGTTTTAAACAGGCTGTTTAAAAACATACAGGGTTTTCAACAGGTTTTTTAAAACCGAAAGACCTTGAAATTTCAAGCTATAACTGGGTTTTCAACTTTTCAACAGCTCCTACATCTTCAACAACATCATTAAATACAAATATAGGAGGACCGACATGAGATTCACCTGCTCTCAGATGGCGCTTAACAAAGCTATAAATACCGTGACCAAAGCAGTTTCCGTAAGGACGACCATTCCCATCCTCAAAGGAATACTTCTTGAACTGAACGACGGCATACTTAAACTGACCAGTTCAAATCTTGACTTCACAATAGAGACGAAAATAGAGGTACAGGACAGCGAAAACGGCAGCCTCGTTGTCGACGCCAGGCTCTTCTCGGAAATAGTGAGAAGACTTCCCAACGCCATGGTGAGCGTCAGCAGCGATATCTCCGGAAACCTCCGCATGAGCTGCCTGGGATCCGACTTCAACTTCATATGCTTTTCCGCTGAGGAGTATCCCATCACCGGAGGAGTGGACGAAGTAAGAAAACTCACAGTAAACAACGGGAAGTTCTGCGAGCTCGTAAAAAAGACCAGCTTTGCGGCAAGCATAGACGAGAAAAAAGGCATACTCACCGGTTCTCTCATAAGCTTCGGAGACGGAAAGCTTGAAATGTGCGCCCTCGACGGCTTCAGAATGTCGATCGCAAACTTTGAGACAGATAATTATCTTCCCGACGGAAAAGTGGTGCTTCCCGCCAGAATGCTTTCGGACATGGCAAAGCTTCTCTCGGAGACCGATCCAGAAGAGGATATAGAGATCGCGATCGATGAGAAAAAGCTTCAGGTAAGGACCGAAGATACCCTCATGACCGCGAGGCTCCTTGTGGGAGATTTTATCAATTACAGGGATATCCTTCCCAAGGAGCATAAGACCAGGGTCATAGTTTCAAGAGAAGAGCTTCAGGGAAGCCTTGAAAGAGCCTCCCTCTTCTCAAGGGAAGGACAGAACAACCTCATCAAGTTCTCGATCAGCGAAGGTCTGCTCGAGATAAGCTCGAGAAGCGAAGAGGGTCAGGTCAGCGAAAAGATCCTCTGCGAGACCGAAGGCAACGCCCTCAACATAGGTTTCAACTCCAAGTACATCATAGAGGTGCTCAAGGCTTTAAACGATGAGGAAGTCATATTCGACCTCATAGACAGCGTATCCTGCTGTCTCATAAAGCCACTTGAAGGGGATTCCTACACCTTCTTCATACTGCCGGTAAGAATAGTGGCCGCCTGATGTATTTCAAGAGCCTTGAGCTTGAAAATTTCAGAAATTACGGAAGCCAATACCTTGAATTCGACAGAAAGCTGAACATTTTTCTGGGGAGCAATGCCCAGGGAAAGACCAACCTTCTCGAAGGTCTATTTGTCATGGGATTGGGAAAATCCTTCAGGACCAACAACGACAAGGAGATGATAGCCTTCGGAAGCGAACTGGCGAAGGCTAAGTCTGTTGTTGCCGACGACGGAAGAGAAACGGAGATCGAGCTAATCTACACAAAAGAAGGCAAGGTAATAAAGGTAGACGGCATAAGGCTTGAACGCAGCATAGACCTTCTTGAGAACGTCTATGTTGTTATTTTTTCGCCCGACGACCTTAAGATCATAAAGGAAGGCCCCGACAACAGAAGAAGGTTCATGGACAGGGAGCTCTGCCAGATAAAACCTGTATATTACAGCGATCTGGGGAGCTACAAGAAGGTCTTAAAGCAGAGGAACATGCTGTTAAGGCAGAATTCACAGGACAGAGCCCTCTTCGAAGTATTCGACGAGACCCTTTCCGACTACGGAATAAGGCTGGTCGACGAAAGAGAACGCTTTACCGAAAAGCTTCAGATCATAAGCGGAAGGATACATAAGGAGATCTCCGGCGGAAAAGAAGAGCTTAAGCTGAGCTACGAGACAGCTCTCGCTTCAAAGGGCCTTTCAAAGGAAGAAAGAAAAGAAGAGTACCTCTTAAAGCTCAGAAAAAGCTTCGATTCGGATATTTTCAAGGGCCACACCGGTTTCGGCCCCCATAAGGACGACCTTAAGATCGAGGTGAATGGAGTCGATATAAGGATGTACGGGTCCCAGGGCCAGCAGAGGACCGCGGCTTTATCCATGAAGCTGGCGGAGATCGAGCTAATAAAGAGTGAAACGGGAAAAAACGCCGTATTGCTGCTTGATGACGTGCTTTCGGAGCTGGATCAGGACAGGCAGCGCTTCCTCATAGAAGCAATGAGCGACGTCCAGGTTTTTTTGACCACCACGGACATAGACGAAAAGCTCATGAATATGCTCCCGGAGGGCAAAAGCTTTTATGTGAAGGAAGGAAATGTGTTGACATAAAAAATACTTGACTATATAATCTTTAGGCGAATGTCTCGCCTAAGGCGGGTATTTTGGTGTTGCGAATAAGTATGGAAGGGAGGACAAAGCTATGAAAATGACCTATCAGCCCAAGAAGGGTCAGAGAGCCAAGGAACACGGTTTCCGCAAGAGAATGGCGACCAAGGGCGGCAGAAACGTACTCAAGAGAAGAAGAGCAAGAGGTAGAAAGTCCCTCACCGCATAAGAGATGCGGGACCGCTGCGAAGTATGAAAGATGACAGCACACTGAGAAAAACTGAAGATTTCAATGCCGTTTATAAAAAGGGCAAGTCTTCGGGCAGCAAATACGTCGTCGTTTTATACAAAAGCAACGAGACCGGCTTTACCAGAACGGCGTTCATCGCCAGCAAGAAGGTCGGAAACAGCGTCAAGCGCAACCGCGCCAGGCGCCTTATGAAGGAAGCCTTAAGGCTTTCCGGGATAGTCCTTCCAAAGGGCTGTGATATTCTCTTTATAGCCAGAAGCGGAATAGCGGATGTTAAATGTGCGGATGTGCAAAGATCAATCGAGGCCGCACTCAAAAGGACCGGTCTGACCGGGTAATGCCATGAAATATATATTGATATTTTTTATAAATATATATCAGAAATGCATTTCTCCGCTGCTTCCCAAGACCTGCAGGTTCTATCCGACCTGTTCGGCCTACTGCAAGGAAGCCATCATGAAATACGGAGCCGTAAAAGGCGGAATTTTAGGCATCAAGAGGATACTGCGCTGCCATCCGGGCAATCCCGGGGGATACGATCCGGTCCCTTAAACAACAAGGATCAATAGATACTTAGGAGGAAAACGGATGAAACTGCTTTCGACGGCCATAGGAGCCCTGCTTTCCGGAATATACGGATTAGTCGACAACTACGGTCTGTCAATCATTATCCTTACTCTTCTTGTAAGGCTTTGCATGCTTCCGCTCTACGCGAAGCAGATCAAAGAGACCGCCAAGATGAGCGAGATACAGCCTAAGATGCAGGAGATACAGGCCCGCTATGCGGCGGATCCCACCACAAGAGACCAGAAGATATCGGAGCTGTACAGGGAGAACAACGTGAACCCGGCTTCCGGCTGCCTTCCCCTTCTGATCCAGATGCCTTTCATCTTCGGTCTTTTCGCTCTGCTCAGGAATCCTCTCACCTACATGACTCAGGATTCGATGATCATGGCAGTGCATGAAGCTTTCCTCTGGGTACCTGACCTTTGCCAGCCCGATGCCTGGATACTGCCCATTATCGCGGGTATAAGCACCTACTTCACCTTCTCTGCCACCAATCAGGCTTCCAACGGGGACGCCATGGGCATGAACAACGCGATGAAGTACTTTTACCCCGTGATGATATTCCTTCTCGGAAGGAGCTTTCCCGCAGGACTCGCCCTTTACTGGGCTGTGGGAAATATCTTCACCATAGGACAGACCCTGCTCATGAACAAGAAGAGACAGCAGGAAAAATTCAAGGCTGAGGCAGAAAAAGAGGCAAGGAAATTATTCGAGAACGATCGTAAGCAGAAAAATCAGGAATAGGCAACTCGGAGGCTGCTGATGAAATTTTCAGAAAAGTGGGGAGACAGCATCGACTCTGCGGTCGAGCTGGCTCTCATGGATCTTAATTTGACCAGAGATCAGGTAAAGATCACCGTTCTTGAGGAGCCGAGCAGAGGATTTTTAGGGATAATAGGAAACAAGCTGGCCAAGGTCAGAGTTGAGGAGATCGTCCCTGAAAAGAAGCCTGCGGCAAAGGCCCAGGAGCCCGAGGTAAAGGCCGAGAAGAAGGAAAAGGCCAGAACCGAAGCCCCCAAGCCCCAGAAGACCTCAAAGATTGAAAAGCAGATCAGCCACGAAGGCAACAGTGAGATACTCATAGAGCTTACCGGACAGGACGAAGACGAAAAGCCTGCTCCCCTGCCCAAGAAGCCCGCAAACAAGAAACAGGGAAAGAAACAGGGAAGAAGATCGGAAAGAAGCGATAAAGACGCGGCGGAAGCCGCCAGAAGGGCTGAGGCCGAATACGAAGAAGCCGGACTTCTCAGCGAAAGACCCGACAATCTGGTTCCCGATGAGAACCATCCGGTCAACGAATTCTTAAAGAACCTGTTCAAGGAGATGGGACTTGACGTGAGCGTTAAGGTCTACAGCTCCGAAGAATGCGTATACGCCGAGGTAGAAGGGCCCGACTGCGGGACCGTCATAGGAAAGAGGGGACAGACCCTCGACTCGGTACAGTACCTCACCAGCCTTGTGGTCAACAAGGATCAGAACAAGTACATCCGCACCATAATCGACGCGGAAGGGTACAGGCGCAAGAGGGAGGTGACCCTTGAAAAGCTGGCTTCAAGGCTGGCTGAGAAGGCGGTCAGGACGGGCAGGAGCGTAAGGCTCGAGCCCATGAATCCCTATGAAAGAAAGGTCATCCACTCGGTGCTGCAGAATTACGGCGGTGTGACCACCAGAAGCGAAGGCGAAGAGCCCTACAGAAGGGTCATAATCGAGCCGGTAAAATAGCGTAAGCGAGGAAAGGCTGTCCTTTGGGGCAGCCTTTATTTTTAGGGAAAGATGTTTTTCGACACCACCATAGCTGCCATATCGACTGCATACGGGGAAAGCGGCATAGGGATAATCAGGCTCTCCGGGCCCGAAAGCCTTGAAATTATAAAGAAGATCTTCTGTCCGGGAAGGATAGTCTCAGAAAAAGCTATCGGAAGCTTTGAGCTTAAGCCCCGCTATATGCACTACGGGCACATAGCCGACCCCGAAAGCCTTAAGGTGCTGGACGAGGTCCTATGCGTATACATGAAGGCTCCTGCCAGCTATACCGGAGAGGACTGCTGCGAGATCCAGTGCCACGGGGGCATGATGCCCTTAAGGGAGATACTGTCCCTCTGTTTTCGCATGGGGGCGGAGCCGGCGGAAAGGGGCGAGTTCACCAAGAGGGCCTTTATAAACGGAAGGCTCGACCTTGCCCAGGCTGAGGCTGTGATGGATCTGATAAGCGCTTCAGGCGAAAAGAGCTACGAAAGCGCCGTCGGCCAGGTCATGGGAAGCCTTTCGGAGAGGGTAAGGGCCTTAAGAGCCGAGCTTTTGGACGTTCTCGTAAAGACCGCGGTCAATATGGATTATCCGGATGAGGACATAGAGCAGCAGACGCTTAAAATGCTTTCCGATGAGACCCGGCCGGTGCTTAAAGGTCTTGAGGATCTTCTTTCGGGAGCGAGGGAAGGCCGCATCATAAGGGAGGGCCTGAGCCTTGCGATAGTCGGAAGGCCCAACGTGGGCAAATCCTCCCTCATGAACGCGCTTTTAAGGTCTGACAGGAGCATAGTGACCGACATTCCCGGAACCACCAGGGACACGGTGGAGGAAAAGGCCCGGATCAGGGGAATAAGCGTAAGGCTCACCGATACGGCGGGCATAAGGGAGTCGTCAGACACTGTGGAAAAGCTGGGGATAGAGAGGAGCAGGGCGGCCCTTGAGAGGGCTGATCTGGTCATCATGGTCTTTGACGGTTCGGAGGAGCTTAAAGTTGAAGACAGAGACCTTGTAAAGCTGCTTCCCGCCGGGCGAACGATAGCGATCGTTAACAAATGTGACCTTCCCCAAAAGCTTGACAGGGAAGAGACCCTTGGAATTCTAAGATCTTCGGGCATCGCGCAAAAGAATGGCCACGCGCTCATCGGCTGCTGCGCCAAAGACGGAAGAGGCCTTGAAGAGCTTTCGGACGCCGTCGAGAACTTCGTCTACGGCGGCCTTAAGAGAAAGGAAGATCCGCTGCTCACCAACATGAGGCACATTAACCTTGCGGAAAAGGCAAGGGAGAGCCTCCTTTCGGCTCTTGAGATGATGGCAAGGGGTGAAGCCCTGGATCTCGCTGAGATCGACCTCAGGGAAGCCTTCGGGCTTCTCGGGGAGATCACCGGAGACAGCGCATCCGACGAGGTAATAAACACGGTATTTGAGAGGTTCTGTCTCGGAAAGTAGATGGAGATAAAAAAACTTGGAAAATACGACGTAGTCGTCATAGGAGCGGGGCACGCGGGCTGCGAGGCGGCTCTTGCCTGCGCGAGAATGGGGAAGAGCACTCTGATACTCTCCATTAATCTGGAGGCCGTCGCCAACATGTTCTGCAACCCTGCCATAGGAGGCACGGGCAAGGGCCAGCTGGTCAGGGAGATAGACGCACTGGGGGGGCAGATGGGGCTTGCGATCGATAAAAGCTTCATCCAGAGCAGGATGCTCAACACCTCAAAGGGGCCTGCCGTCCAGTCTCTCAGGGCCCAGGCCGATAAAAGGCGCTATCACGAGGTGATGAAAAAGGCCCTTGAAGACCAGGAAAACCTGCTTTTAAAGCAGGGCGAGGCTGTAGACGTGGACTTTGACGAAGAAGGCAGGGTGAAGGGGGTGCTTCTGCGCACCGGGGCCTACTACGAGGCATCGGCGGTGGTCCTGGCGACCGGGACTTTTCTCGGCGGCAGGGTCTTCATAGGGGACAGCGCCTATGACAGCGGTCCCTCCGGGCTTTCCCCCTCGGTGCTTCTTGCCGAAAACCTCAGGAAAAAGGGTCTTGCCATGAGGCGCTTTAAGACCGGTACTCCCGCCAGGGTACTTGCCAAAGATATTGATTTTTCAAGGATGCAGGTGCAGAAGGGCGATGAGAGGATAACTCCCTTTTCATTTATGACCGATGACGCCGGGGAAAATCTCAGGGACTGCTATCTCACCTACACCAACGAAGAGACCCACAGGATAATCACCGAGAACATGCACCGCTCGGCCATGTTCTCCGGTCAGATCGAAGGAGTCGGGCCCAGATACTGCCCCTCGATAGAGGACAAGATCTACCGCTTTCCCGAAAGGGAAAGGCACCAGGTCTTTGTAGAGCCCGAGGGTCTTTCCACCGACGAGATGTACCTTCAGGGCATGTCGTCGAGCCTTCCCGAGGACGTGCAGGAGGCCTTCTACAGAACCATCGCGGGCCTTGAAAATATAAGGATAGTGAGGAGCGCCTACGCCATCGAGTACGACTGCATAGATCCGCTGGAGCTCAAGCTGAGCCTGGAACACAGAAAGTTTCACGGGCTCTTCTGCGCCGGCCAGTTCAACGGCAGCTCAGGCTACGAGGAGGCGGCCTGCCAGGGCCTGATGGCGGGGATCAACGCCTGCCTCTGGCTGGACGGAAAGGAGCCCTTCGTTTTGGACAGGTCGGAGGCCTACATAGGGGTGCTCATAGACGATCTGGTCACCAAGGGGACCAACGAACCCTACCGCATGATGACCTCGAGGGCCGAGTACCGTCTGGTCCTGCGCCAGGACAACGCCGACAGCAGGCTCACCGAAAAGGGAAGAGCTCTGGGACTGGTGACCGACGAACGCTGGGAGAGGTTTAAGCTTTCCGAAAAGCAGACGGCTGAAGAGCTTAAAAGGCTTGAAAATACAAGCTTTTCGCCCTCCGAGATCAATCCGCTTCTTAAGGCGCTGGGGTCATCCGCCGTGGACAACAGGGTGAGCCTTGCCGAACTTTTGAGAAGGCCCGAGATAAGCTATGAGGCCCTCGCGCCCGTTGATAAGGGACGGCCGGCCCTGGCTTCCCACGTCGCGGTCAAGGCTGAAGTCTCGGTGAAGTACGCGGGCTACATAGATAAGCAGCTGGCCCAGATCGAAAGGTTCAAGAGGCTGGAGGGATACCGCGTGCCCGAAGACCTTGATTATGGGGCAATAGACGGGCTGAGGCTGGAAGCGAGGGAAAAGCTGATGAAGCTTTGCCCCGCGTCATTGGGCCAGGCTTCGAGGATATCGGGGGTGTCGCCTGCGGATATTAACGTGCTGCTGGTCTATCTGGAAAGGCAGAGGAGGCTAAAACGTTGAAAATTCAAGATCTTGCGGGCCTGGGGCTTCCCGTCTCCGAAGAAAAGGCCGAAATGCTTCAAAGGCTCTGCGATATGATCCTTGAGTGGAATGAAAAGATAAATGTCACCGCCATAAGGGACAGAGAAGAATTTATTGACAAAAATGTCATTGATTCCCTGCTTTTGGGCAGACTGCCTGAGTTCTCTGCGGCGGACAGGGTCCTTGACATGGGCACGGGAGGAGGCTTTCCGGGCCTTCCTCTTGCCGCTGTCTATCCCGAAAAAAACTTCGTGCTGGTCGACGCCGTCGGAAAGAAGCTTAAAGTGGTATCCGATGCTGCTGAAAGACTGGGCCTCGGCAACGTGACCGTGATCCACGCAAGAGCCGAGGACCTGGGCAGGGATAAGTCCTTCAGGGAGAGTTTCCCCCTGGTGACCTCAAGAGCCGTCGCCAACATGTCGACCCTGTGCGAGTACTGCCTTCCCTTCGTTTCGCCCGGAGGAGCCTTCGCGGCGTATAAGACAGAAGATTCGATGGAGGAGATAGAGGCTGCCCAAAATGCCTTGAAAACGCTGGGAGGAAGCCTCGAAAGGCTCGAGCCCGACGGCATCGAAGGCAGCGGACATCTCTTCGCGGTGGTGAAAAAGACCCGGAAGACCCCTTCAAAATACCCGAGAAAAGCGGGGACCCCGTCAAAGGAACCACTGTAAAGCCTTGAAATATCAAGCTTTTCAGGCGCCGGTTCCACGTGAAACATTTGAGTATGAGGTAGCGATATGAAGAAGATAAAGAAGAAAAGGGTCAAGGAGACGATGGCCATAGAGATCTCGAGGAAGACGGTGATCCTGCTGCACTTCTTCAAGTTTCTCAGCATAGCCATGATCATAGGAGGGCTCTTTCTTCCCGCAAGGCTCTCCGGCCTGGCCCTTGGCCTCATAATCGGCGGCGTACTGGTTACCTGCATCAGCAGCTTCTGCAGGGACTACTATTACCGCTGCCCCAACTGCGGGGAGAATCTCTTCAAGAAACAGCCCATTAAGAACAGGATAATGGGAAAGCCTGTGGAGAATTGTCCCAGATGCCACTGGCATACCAATGTGATCATAAAATAGCGGCGCGGCCTTCTGAGTGCGGAAAGGGAAAAGACGTATGAAACTTATAAGCTATGAGATGAACGGAAAAGAGGCCGTGGGCGTTATGACCGGTGAGACGAGTTTCGTTCCCGTCAAATCATTGGGTCTTGCTTACGAAGACATGAACAGCCTCATCGCGGGTCTTTCCGAAGATGAAAGAATGCTTTTAAACAAGGCCTGCGAAAGCAACGGAGTCCTTGATATTTCAAGGGTAAAGCTCCTTTCGCCCATACCAAGGCCCCTGCAGGACGTGCTTTGTCTGGGGCTCAATTACACCGATCACGCCATAGAAGCCGGCGCGTATTCGGAGCAGTTTACCGGCGGAAAAGAAAAGGCCATATACTTCTCCAAGAGGGTAAACGAGGCTGTTCCCCACGGCGGCACCGTATCGTGCCACAGGGAAGTGACCGCGAAAGTCGATTACGAGTCTGAACTGGCCGTGATAATAGGAAAGGACGCCTGCCGGGTTCCTCCCGAAAAGGTGAGGGACTATGTCTTCGGATACACAGTTCTCAACGACATGACGGCAAGAGACCTGCAGAACGGCCACAAGCAGTGGTATTTCGGAAAGAGCCTCGACGGCTTCACCCCCATAGGCCCCTGCATCCTGACCGCGGATGAGACCGACTATCCCCCCAGGCTCGCCATAGGTTCCACTGTCAACGGACAGCTGCGGCAGAACGGAAACACCGGCGATCTCATACACGGCATAGACGAGATCGTCAGCGAGCTTTCGATGGGCATGACTCTGAAGGCCGGCACCATAATCGCGACAGGCACTCCCAAGGGCGTCGCCATGGGCATGGGCGAGGATCATTTCCTAAAAGAGGGCGACGTGGTCTGCTGTTTCATCGAAAAGATAGGCGAACTGACGGTCACTCTCCGCTGATGACCGATTCCCGAAGGGGAAAGGGTACTGACTGCCGCTCTCCGCTGACAGCAGGTCTCAGAAAAAGTCATGCGAACAGATCTCAGTTATCTGCTGACGGGCGATCCCTGAAAAAGAAAGACGAACCGAACGTCATTTCATGCTGCCGCAAGACTCCCGAAAAGCTTGGTATATCAAGCCTTTCGGGTTTTTTTAAGGCAGAGTTTCACGTGAAAACTCAATGCGGACGGGGAGCAAACGAAGAAAATGGTCCGGAAGCGGCAGGAAGAATGTGTCCACAGCCGCCCCGCCGGACGGCTGAAAGATCCGGCAGCGCTGCGTCCCGGGTAAGAGCTTTCCGGATGAGCCTAAGCCGGGGGAACAGGGCGTTCACTCCAAGGCCTGAACCACCGCAGGCCGAAATGAAAAACATGAAGGGCTTAAGCAAGCCGCCGCAAAACGCATTCCGGATGCAAGGCAATTCATGCGCGTTCAGGTCCTGAGCGGCCTCAGCATATGATATCCCGGCCTTTGGACCGGGAGGAACACAAACTCTTTCCGGCTTTATTATATAATAGATTTGCCGCTCATGCCGCGTTATAAGCTCCCGCTTTTTTCGACAGGTTTTCCCCGCGGCTTC
>JAEEGL013744589.1_pt1 | contig 16467 bp, 11 predicted proteins | sample 9134231 | NCBI WGS metagenome assembly JAEEGL01 (sample SAMN16246548, study PRJNA631951) | gut metagenome | biome: gut microbiome; feature: rumen; material: fiber-attached | host: Bos | place: Iran: Karaj | collected 2018-10
AAATAATAACAATAAAAAGTTAAGGATTTTCATATTTTTATAATGTATATTGCATAAAATATAATTGTATGATAGATATATAATATTAAAATTAATAGTTATAAAGATATAAGGATTGTTATATCATGGATCAGATCAATTCATATATTATTATTTAACAGATTCTTATAATGCACTAGTAAAAAGAAGTGTGTTATGATAAAACTGTATGTGGGCGAAAAGCCACACGGGTTAATGGATTTTGAAATTATGAAATCTAGAATTAACTGTCAAATAAGTACATTATGATGAAAGGAGTTTTTATCTATGAATAGAAAGAATGTATGGACAACTTATAATGCCACACAGCTTAAGGCTGTAGATAAGTTTGGAGAGGATTACAAGAACTTCCTTGATAATTCCAAGACTGAGAGAGAAGCAATCGATACAATCGTAAATGATATCGAGGCTGCAGGCTACAGAGAGCTCAACACTCTCATTGGAGGAAAGACTAAGCTCAAGAAGGGTGACAAGGTTTATTCAGTTTGGATGAACAAGTCAATTGCTATTTTCCAGATCGGTTCAGAGCCACTTGAGCAGGGACTTAATATTCTCGGTGCACATATCGACTCTCCCAGAATGGACGTTAAGCAGAACCCACTTTACGAGGACAGCGGCTTTGCTTATCTTGATACTCACTACTATGGCGGTATCAAGAAGTATCAGTTTGTTGCAAGACCTCTTGCTATCCACGGCGTTTTTGCCAAGAAGGACGGCACAATTGTACAGCTTAACGTAGGCGAGGACGAGGATGATCCAGTATTCTTCATTTCAGATCTTCTTATCCACCTTGCACAGGACCAGCTTTCCAAGAAGGCTGCAACAGTAATCGAGGGTGAGGCTCTTGACCTTATCGTTGGCCACAGACCTTTCGTTATTGAGAGCAAGGAAAAAGAGAAAGCTGAAAAGGCAAACAGCAAGTATACAGCCGGACAGAAGTATGCCATCGAAGCTGAGAAGGCAGAGAAGGCTGAGAGCGGAAAGGTTTCAGGAGCAGTTCGTCGCGGAGTTCTGGCACTTCTTCATGACCTCTACGGAATCGAGGAAGAGGACTTCATTTCTGCAGAACTTGAGATCGTTCCTGCAGGAAAGGCAAGAGATGCCGGCTTTGACAGATCAATGATCATGGGGTATGGACATGACGACAGAGTATGTGCATATCCTTCGATGCGCGCTATTTTAGAGGCCAAGAACTTAAAGAGAACAGCTTGCTGTATCCTTGTTGATAAGGAGGAGATCGGCAGCGTTGGTGCTACAGGTATGCAGAGCAGATTCTTTGAGAACGCTGTTGCAGAACTTATGAACCTTACAAAGGAAGGCTTTAATGACCTTGCCCTCAGAAGATGTCTTGCAAATTCCTGCATGCTTTCTTCTGACGTAAGTGCCGGCTTTGATCCTACATATGCAGCATCATTTGAGAGAAAGAATGCATCATTCCTTGGAGAAGGCCTTGTATTCAACAAGTTTACAGGTTCAAGAGGAAAGTCAGGATCTAACGATGCAAATGCAGAGTATATTGCTGAGATCAGACGTGCACTCGATAAGGATGGCATCGTTTACCAGACAGCAGAGCTTGGTAAGGTTGATGTTGGCGGCGGCGGAACAATCGCATACATCCTTGCACTTTATGGCATGAACGTAATCGATGCAGGTGTTGCTGTTCTCAACATGCACGCTCCGTTTGAAGTAATCGATAAGGCTGACCTCTACGAGGCTTATCGTGGATACATCTCATTCCTTCAGAATGTAGACTTCCGCAACCAGTGATTATTGAGTCAGATATTCAATAAGCTATAACTATACAGTTGTGTATTATACCCGGACAGATGTAAAGCACGTCTGCCCGGGATTTTTTTGCCTTTTTATCTAAACAAACAGTGTATAACAGTTGACAACAGTATTACACTGTTATACACTGTTTATTGGAGGATGAGATATGCATATTTTACTTAATAAAACCTCAATGGTACCTATTTATGAGCAGCTTATTGATCAGATCAAGAAGGAGATCATAAGCGGAGAACTTAAGGACGACGAGATGCTTCCATCTGTGAGGACGCTTTCAGGGGAACTTCGGATCAGTTCTTTAACAGTTAAAAAGGCTTACGACAAACTCGAGGAAGAGGGATTCGTCGTTACTGTTCATGGCAAGGGCACATTTGTGGCGGCCACAGATCATCAGCTTGCCATGGAGGCCAGACGTAAGTCGGTGGAGGAAGAGATGGCGGCCGCTATTGATAAAGCCATAGCGCTTGGAATGAGCAAAGAGGAGATTTTGGAGATAGCCACCATCATAATGGAGGAATACTAATGATTAAGGTTGATAATCTTGTTAAGAAATACGGCGATTTTAAGCTTGATGTTTCGCTGGAGATTCCGGATGGGACAGTGACAGGACTCATTGGCAAGAACGGAGCCGGAAAGAGCACTACAATTAAATCTATACTTGGTCTTATAAGGCCGGATAATGGATCTGTGACCATAAACGGCAAGGAAGTATCTGCACTTACAAACTCTGAGAAATGCGTGATAGGAGCTGCAATGTCTGACTCAGGCTTTAGCATGTACTTAAACGCAGAGGATGTGATACATATTTTGAAAAAGATGTACCCCCTCTTTGATGAAGCTTTTTTCAGGAAAAAGTGCTCTGAACTTGGACTGCCACTTGATAAGCAGATCAAGGATTATTCTACAGGTATGAGAGCAAAGCTCCGCGTTCTCACAGCAATAAGTCATAAGGCAGAGATCCTTATAATGGATGAACCCACTGCAGGTCTTGATATTGAGGCCAGAAATGAGACGCTGGATCTTTTAAGACAGTACCTTGCAGACAATGAGAAATGTTCAATACTCATAACATCACATATATCAACGGACCTTGAGGGACTGTGCGACGACATCTATCTGATAAGTGACGGAAGAGTGGTTGTGCATGAAGATACAGACGTTATCCTTGGCAAATATGCGCTTCTTAAAATGGACGAGAAGGTATATGAGAGTCTCGATAAGGAATATGTCCTTAATACGAAAAAAGACAGCCATGGCGTTGTGTGTCTTACAAACGAGAGACAGTTTTATGCAGAGAACTATCCTGATATTGTCATTGAAAACGGCAATATTGATGATCTGATCTTATATATTTAATGTGTGCAGGAGGATGAGAAAATGCGCGGACTAATTGAGAAAGACCTTCGTCTGATGTTTAAAAGAAAGCAGATTTTATTGGTAATAATTTTTGTTGAGATCATGCTTGGAATCAGCGGTTCAGGCAATTTTGCAGTTGTATATTTTACACTGCTGGGCGGAATCATCGCAGCGGGGACTCTTAGCTATGATGAGTTTGACAATGGATTAGAATTTTTGTTTACGCTGCCTATAGACAGGAAGACATATATCAGGGGAAAATACGTGATTTGCGCAGCGTTTTGTGCAGCTGCCTGGCTTATTTCAATTATTTTATATTTTATCACCGGGATGATAACAGGCCATAGCGTTGACATTTTAGGAGAGCTTCCTGCGCTCTTTGTCATTCTTCCAAGCGTGACAATGGTTGCTACTGTGATCCTTCCGCTGCAGCTTAAATATGGCACTGAAAAGGGAAGGGTAGTACTTTTTGTAATCTGTGGATGTCTGGCTGCAGCTTTTGTATTCATACAGAATGTGCTTTTTTCAACTGAAGATGCTCTTGCAGAATTTTCGACCAGATTACAGGGAATATCGATGGGAGCTGCACTTCTTGGCACTATCGCCTTCAGCATCCTGATTATTTTTATAACATATAGTTTTAGTTTAAAAATAATGCAAAAAAAAGAATTGTAAATTAAAACTGTATTAAAATTTCAAGTTATGTGTTGACAATTTGAAATTATGGTGCAAGAATGAATGAAGTCAGTTAGCTACAGACTGACAAATATTTAAGAAAGCGAGGTAAAGAGTTATGACATTATTTGTGGCGACAAGAAAACTATTTAATAACCATTCTATTACTTTACCTCGGGATCGTGTGTTCAGATAAGGTAGCATTTTAGCTGCGCATATTTGAATATTATTGGTGCATTTATATCCCCAGGTAGGAGTAGATATCTTACCTGGGGATTTTTTTGTACCTGAGCAATCCCGGGAATTACTAGTTTTTAAGGCGTGAAAGGAGGAATTTGACTTGAATACACTAGGCAGCTATGTCAAAAAGCATTGGGCTACTTACACAATGGCTATCGTGTTTATGCTTTTTGCAATCGCTTTAGATATGCTTTATCCCAAGATAACTGAAGTGATAGTAAATGAAGTTATCGTTGCCCGTGATTTTCACAGGCTGTGGATACTGCTTGCGGCTATTTTACTTATCGGAATCGGCCGCAGTATCTTCGGTTATTTTAAGGAATTTACATTTGATAAGAACTGCATCACCATCGGAACAGAGATGAGAAAGGACCTCTTTGACCATATTCAGGGGCTTTCTTTGGACTACTTTGATGATGCCAATACCGGAGAACTCATGGCGAGGGTCAAGGACGACATCGACAAGGTGTACCAGATGGTTGGTATGGAAGCTATGCTTGGAATTGAGGTAATCCTGAATGTTGCATTGGTACTGTATTTCATGATTAACATCAATCCACTGCTTACACTTCTTCCTGTTTTTTGCATGATCATCTGCGGAAGTGCAGCCATCATCATGGAGAAGAAGCTTGACAAAGTTTATGACGACATTAGTGAGGAAAACGCAGAGCTTACAACTATCGCAGAAGAGAACCTTGCAGGAGTAAGGACTGTTAAGGCCTTTGCAAGGGAGCAGATGGAGATTGAAAAGTTCAGAAAGCACAATGAGAAGTACTACGATCTCAACATGAAGGAGGCTAAGACCATCATTAAGTTTTACCCTGTATTCCAGCTGGCAGCTATGTTCCTTCCTGTTGCCTGCGCAGTACTCGGCGGAATCTCGGTAATAAGAGGCAATATGAACCTTGGCTCCCTTACAGCTTACATAATTTACAGTCGTAACTGTACATGGCCAATGGAGGAAATCGGATGGATTACAAACGGTTTCTCCAGCTCCATCGCATCTCTTAAGAAAATCAAAAAGATTTATGCAGAGCATTCAACACTGGCAGTCAACGATTCGCCTGTACAGGTTGATCACGTTGATGGAAATATTGAGTTTGACCATGTTTCCCTGCGTCTTGGAGACAAGCAGATCCTTGATGATATAAGCTTTAGCTTACAGTCCGGCAAGACCCTTGGTATCATGGGTGAGACCGGTTCAGGCAAATCAACAATCATCAATCTGCTTCAGAGATTTTATGATCCAAGCTGCGGAAGTATAAAGATTGACGGCAATGATATAAGGGACATGGACATCAGTCAGGTCAGAAGTGCTTCAGCAGTTGTAATGCAGGATTCATTTCTTTTCTCTGATTCCATCGAAGAGAACATTAAGATGGGCAGACGGGACGAGATGACAATGCCTGAGATTGAGGATGCAGCAAAGATTGCTCAGGCAAGCGATTTCATTGAAAAGCTTGAGCAGTCTTATAAGACTGTAATCGGAGAAAGAGGTGTAGGCCTTTCCGGTGGACAGAAACAAAGAATAAGTATAGCCAGAGCTGTTTCCAAGAAGGCACAGATACTGGTACTTGATGATTCAACATCGGCTCTTGATATGGAAACAGAGGCTGAGATTCAGAAGACACTTGATACAATTACCGGTGTTACCAGGGTTATTGTAGCCCACAGAATTTCTGCGGTAAGAAATGCTGATGAGATCATTTTCCTTAAGGATGGTCAGATCGCGGAGAGAGGTACACACCAGGAATTGCTTAATAGAAGAGGACTTTACTATGACACTTATGTGGCTCAGTACGGACCTGTCGAACCTATTGAAAGGAAGAAGGTGAGCTGATTGGCTAATTCATTTCGTGAAGACGAAAACGTGCAGCATACAGACATGAAGAAGGTCTTCGCCAGGATGATGGGCTATTTAAAACCTCATATAGTGGAAATAATACCGGTTCTTATATCCCTTGCTATATGCGTTGGGATTAACCTGGTAAGCCCGCTTTTTATGGAGTATGCAATTGACGTACATGTTGCAAATAAAAATGTTAAAGGACTGCTGACAGTAGCAGGAATTATAGTTATTTTGGGACTTATCTATGCAGGTTTTGTAAGGCTTAGAATATATCTGATGAACAGAATAGCGAATAAGGTTCTTCTCGATATCAGGCAGGAGCTTTACGAGCATGTTCAGACTCTGTCATTTACCTTTTTTGACAACAGACCTACAGGTAAGATCCTTTCAAGGATCATCGGCGATGTTAATTCCCTGAAGGACGTTATGGCTAACACCATAACAAACCTGATTCCTAATTTTGTTACGGTATTTGGAGTTGTGTTCATCATGATGGCTAAGGACTGGAGGCTGGCACTTGGAACTCTTTGCTCTCTGCCTGTGATGGTCATAAGCATCTGGTGGATAAGGGAAAAGACCCATACAAGCTGGCAGGATGTAAGAAAGAAATCCTCTAATCTTCATGCTTATGTACATGAGGATATCGCCGGCATTTCAGTTGTTCAGAGCTTTAACGCTGAGAACGAGACTAAGAAAACATTCAGAGGACTTGCCAACGAGCATAGGGATTCATATATCCTTGCCTGCAAGTATTCAGACCTCTTCGGACCTGCCATCGACATGAGCTGGGCAATCAGCAGCATGGTGCTGTATCTGGTGGCAGTAGGACTTCTTGGATACACGGATGCCTCTATCGGTCTCATTGCAGCTTTTGCTACCTACGCTAACATGTTCTGGCGTCCTATCATGGGACTTTCCGGATATTATAACCAGATGGTAACAAATATGTCAGCTGCAGAGAGAGTATTTGACCTTCTTGATACAGAGGCTACGATCGTGGATAAAGAGGGCGCAGGAGAGCTTCCTGCTGTAGAGGGAAGAGTTGAGTTTGAGAATGTTGGATTCACCTATGATGAGGGAACCAAGGATGAGACAAAGGTTCTTGATAATGTGAGCTTTAAGGTTGAACCCGGCGAGACTATAGCACTTGTAGGACCTACAGGAGCCGGTAAGACTACAATCGTCAACCTCATAAGCCGCTTCTACGACATCCAGAAGGGCAAGATCAAGATTGACGGACATGACCTTACGGATGTGACGATTGGAAGCCTTCGTCGACAGATGGGTGTTATGACACAGGACAACTTCATCTTCCATGGCACAGTTAGGGAGAACATCCTTTACGGTAAGCCTGATGCAACCGAAGAGGAGATGATTGCAGCGGCTAAGGCTGTGAATGCTCATGAATTCATCATGAAGATGGAAAAAGGCTATGATACTGAGCTTAAGGAGAGAGGGGCAGGACTTTCAATCGGACAGCGCCAGCTTATTGCTTTTGCAAGAACCATGATCTCCATGCCAAGGATACTTATCCTTGATGAGGCAACAAGCAGTATCGATACCCACACCGAGATGCTTGTACAAAAGGGCATCCAGACTCTTGTTTCCGGAAGAACGAGCTTCGTTATTGCACACAGACTTTCCACTATCAAGAATGCCAGCCGTATCTTTGTAATAAATAAAGGTGGCATCATGGAGAGCGGAAGTCATGATGAGCTCATGGCAAGGAGAGGCGCATATTACGATCTTTATATGGCACAGTTTGCGTAATTTCCCAGGATGATAATTAGTTATGTTATAGTTTATTATGTATTAGAAGACATATTATTGACAGATACTGTGAGGAATTTATGGTCTGTCAGTGATATGTCTTTTTTGATGATTGGACTTTAGTACTATATGTGTTCTCAGTTTTACCCATGTAAAAAGCTGGAGTTCAGCTGATCTGTAGGATGAATTTTTCAAATATAAGAAGATATCTCAGCTTTATCCATACAAAAAGCTTAATTCAAGCTGATTTTGGGGAGAGACTCTGCTAAATTTTTGATTTTTAAAAATTTGGCAGTGGAAAAATGACAAAAACTGTCGGAATATTGATAAAATCAGCAGATTTCAAGTGCGAAATCATAAATGACTAGATGATTACAAATTTTGATTGAAATATGATGCAAAAACAACTGCCAAATTTGAGGATTTTGAAATATAGGCAGACTGCCCTCTCTAAAGATATTTAAGATTCCGATAATCAGGGCAATCCGGAAAAGACAAACCCCGAAATAGCAAGAGCACTACAGGGCGGCATCTTTAGCTGCTCAAAGATCAGGAGCCGGAGGGGGTGAAGCAGCGTGCGGAAGTCCAATATTTTCACTTGTTCGCTTTAATATGATTCAATTGTATAAGCTGCTTGCACTAAATATAGAGAATGAGTTATCATTATATTGTGGTAATAATCATTTAAGAATCATTAATTCAATTGAAACTAATCAATTAAATCAAGATTCATCATTTTATTTTGAATTATCAATTGAATTAAAAAATAGTAATTCAATGAAGTATCATCCATAAGAACAGCGTAGCAAGGGGGTATTGTAGATGGAAGAGAGAAGAAAAACCAGAAGACTTGAGCTTTCAGGTGAGATCATCATTAAGGAACTTGGAGGGGCTTCTGATGCCGGTGAGGCGGTAGAAATACAGATTGTTGATGCTTCCACTACAGGAATGGGATTCAAAACCGACAAGCAGCTGGTAATCGGTGATATCTATGATGCAAATCTTACTCTTTGGAACAAGGAGAAGATTCGTGCATTCATTCAGATAGTAAGAGCAAAGCTTGAGGGAGATATCTACCATTACGGCGGAATTTTCATCGGAATGCCTGAGGATGTGAAGATGAGAATTCAGGTATACGAGACCGTTAAGGATGAAATTGCTAAGCAGAGCTGATTTTAGAAGCTATGGCGTATATAGTGAAAATGAGAGATATTGAATGAATTAATCATATATAAAAGAATTAGTTTATCCTTATTGCATTAAATACAACAAAGCTAATATTTGAATGCAATACTAATGAAAAAAAGCAGTCCTGATTCATGAAAACCTCATGAAATCAGGACTTTTTGTGTTCTACAATATCAACAATATCAATATTTCTATATCATTACTTTGAAGACATTACTATAAAGCATCACAACTACATTTCAGGTTGCTTGTCAAAAATCACAGCAGATTCTGCAGATCTTTGAAAAAGCTCGGGTAAGATATCCTTACACATTCATCGTCAATGATCCTTGTGGTGCCTTCGGCTGCAAGAGCTGCTACTGCAAAGCTCATGGCAAGACGATGATCGTTGTAGGTCCTGATATCAGTACCGTGAAGAGGCTTGCCGCCGTGTATTATCATACCGTCGTCAGTAGGCTCTACATCGGCGCCCATAGCTTTTAAATTCTCAACGACAGTAGCAATTCTGTCGGATTCTTTGACTTTAAGCTCAGCAGCGTCCTTGATGATGGTATCACAACCTGCTGTTGCAGCCAGAACTGCTACTACAGGAATCTCATCTATCATGGTGGGAATATCTTTTCCGCCTATCTCAAATCTGTTGTTCTGATTACCGTGGAGTTCACTGTATTTAACCAGAATATCAGCCCGGGCTTCCTGTGAGTCATCGCGGTTTAAGAGGGTAATGTCTGCACCCATCTGCTTAAGAACAGAGAGAATACCGCATCTTGTGCTGTTGACACCGACATTTCTGATAAGAAGTTCAGATCCCGGCACAATAAGAGCAGCTGCAATAAAGTACGCAGCAGAAGATATGTCTCCAGGAACATTGATCTTGGTTCCGATAAGAGGCATTCCCGGTTTTAATATCGCAACAGCGCTTCCATCCCTTGCTATTTCATTGTGAATATCTGCGCCAAAAGAGCTGAGCATGATCTCTGTATGATTTCTTGAAAGAGCGGGCTCAAAGACGTTGGTTTCTCCATCAGCATAAAGACCTGCCAAAATGATACAGGACTTAACCTGTGCTGAGGCAACAGGATTGCGATAGCTGATTCCATGGAGTTTTTTACCACCGTTTATATGAAGTGGCGCACAGTCATTGCCGAGGACTGAAGATATATCAGCACCCATCTGATTAAGGGGCTTCATGATCCTCTTCATTGGTCTCTTCTCTATGGACATATCGCCGGTAATTGTGGAATCAAAGGGCTGGGCAGATAGTATACCTGACATGAGCCTTGTGGTAGTGCCGCTGTTTCCTGTATATAAAGTGGAATCAGGTGCACTTAGACCATGAAGTCCTTTGCCGTGAACTGTTATCGTAGGCACACCATGAGTTGGCCTTATCGTATGATCTATTAAAATTCCAAGCTTCTTAAAACACTCAATAGTCGAGAGACAGTCAGCGCTTTCCAAAAAGCCTGTTATTTCAGTGGTACCCTTTGCAAGAGCACCAAACATAATACTTCTGTGTGAGATTGATTTATCTCCGGGTACAAAAACATCTCCTTTCAGGGGATGTTTTGCCTTTTCTAAAGCTATCATATATTCCTCCGGCTTATTCTATGTAAATGCATTAAACCACAGTTTATCTCTCAGCTACATTATAACCGTTTTCTGATAAGACCTTAAGCGCTTTCTCAAGCCCTTTTTTGCTGTGAAGCTCAATCCTCAAGGTACCGCGTTCATATTCTCTGTTGTGAACAATGCCGATATTCTTGATGTTTATTGAGTTATCAGATAAAAGAACTGCTACAGCCGCGAGGCGTCCGGGCTGATCGTCAATCTCCACATGGATCACGTAGGTCTTTTGTATAGGACCGCTGGCAATGTCCATAAATGATTCTCTGTACTGTCTTGCAGATGAAAAGAAGTCAAAAACCTCTTCATTTTTATGCTCATCAATAGCCTTCTTTATCTCAACCAGAGAATCAATATATCTTCCCAAAAGTACTGAGATATTATCTGAATTAGTATTGCAGATCTGCTGCCACATAGTGGGAGATGAGGAGGATATTCTTGTGATATCCTTGAATCCTCCCGCAGCAATTGTTTTCATAAGTTCATCCTCGGAATCATTGTCTTTGACAAGATTTACGAGGGAAGCGGAGATAACATGAGGTACATGGCTTATGGCGGCTGTGATATAGTCGTGCTGCTTGTATGGAACTATAAGCGGAAGCGCGCCCATGTTCTTTACCAGTTCTCTGTATCTTTCAAGTCTCTCTTCGTCGGTGGACTCAGTCTTTGTAAGGATATAGTAGGCGTTTTCCAAAAGAGATGCTTTTGAATTCTTGTAGCCGATCCTCTCGGTGCCTGTCATTGGATGACCACCGATAAACTGTCCCTCCAGACCAAGTTCTTGTATCTTCTCATGGATACTGTTCTTGACGCTACCGATATCCGTAAGGGTAGTCTTTGGGCTTAAAAAAGGTTTAAGCAGTTCAATGTTGGTATTATTATGCTCCACAGGAGCGCACAGGAAAATGTAATCACAGTCTGAAAAAGCCCGGCCAATCTCATATACCGGTTCATCGATGATCCCGTCAGCTTTTGCAGCATCGACGGTTTCCCTGTGAGGTGTGTATGCAATGATCTTGCAATCAGGCGAAAATGCCTTGATTGCGCGGGCTATGGAACCTCCGATGAGACCAAGGCCGATAAATCCGTATGTTTCTATATTCATAAAGGCGAAATCTCCCCACTAAGCGCATATTTATACAGTAGCACTATAACACTTCAAAGTATGAAAGTCAACGTGGGCAAAAATCTCTGATACGGCGCAACGCAACAATTTGTGCAAATAGTCTAAAATACTTGTGTTTGTGCATTGTTTTTAGTAAAATATGATTATGAGTTTGTATGGGGAAGAGAACAAGCTTTGTTCAAAAGACATATCTATTAGCGGTTGGGGACCTCTTTTTATATTCTTAGTGCTCGCTAACTCCTTTTAAGATTATCTGTTTTTCCCATAATTCTCAAAAATACCCAATTTATTGTGACTGGAGGACATGATATGAACGTTTACACGACTGACAAGATTAGGAACGTAGTGCTGCTAGGCCATGGTGGAGCCGGCAAGACAAGTCTCTCTGAGGCAATGGCTTACCTTGCTGGTATCACATCAAGAATGGGCAAAGTAGAGGATGGAAACACATTGTCTGACTTTGATAAAGAGGAGCAGAAGAGAGGAATTTCCATCAGCACTTCAACAATTCCGTTGGAATGGGACGGACATAAGATAAATATCCTGGATACACCCGGATTTTTTGACTTTGTTGGTGAAGTAGAAGAGGCTATCAGCGTTGCAGATGCAGCAATCATCGTTGTATCAGGCAAGGCAGGTATTGAAGTTGGTACAGAGAAGGCTTGGGATCTCTGCGAGAAGTACAAAATCCCACGTATGTTCTTTGTAGCAGATATGGATATCGATGATGTTTCTTACAGACAGGTTGTTCAGGATCTTACAGATAAGTACGGCAAGAAGATGGCTCCTTTCAATCTTCCTATCCGTGAGAATGAGAAATTTGTCGGTTATGTAAATGTTATTCAGGAGAAGGGCTTCAGATGGGAAGGAAAAGAGGTTGTTGAATGTCCTGTACCTGAGTATAACCAGGCTAACCTTAAGCTTTGCAGAGACACTCTTATCGAATCAGTAGCTGAGACATCTGAAGAGTTCATGGACAGATACTTTGGCGGAGATACATTCTCAGAGGCTGAAATAAGAGCAGCAGTTCGTTCAAACGTTTGTGACGGCACGATCGTACCTATTGAAATGGGCTCCAGCACATTATGTCAGGGTATTTATACACTTTTAGATGATATCGTTAAGTACATGCCAAGTCCTGAGAACCGCAAGATGGCAGGCATTAACACTAAAACCAACGAGATTTTCGAAGCTGACTTTGATTTCTCCAAGCCTAAGACAGCATTCGTATTCAAGACAATGATCGATCCTTTCATCGGTAAGTACTCACTTATCAAGGTTCGTTCAGGTGTCATTAAACCGGACGATGTTATGTATGTTGCCAACAAGGATACTGAGGTTAAGATCGGAAAGCTCTATATCCTTCAGGGCAATAAGACAACAGAAGTTCCTGAGCTTCATGCAGGAGACCTTGGTGCTCTTCAGAAGCTTGACGTTGCAACAGGCGATACTCTTTCTACAAAGGCTAACCCTGTTCAGTACGCTAAAATGGATATATCAACACCATATACAGCAATGAGATATCACGCTCAGAACAAGAGCGATATCGATAAGATTGCACAGTCACTTGCCAAGATATCAGCTGAGGATCAGACAATCAGAGTTGTCAATGACGCTGAGAACAGACAGACACTTCTTTATGGTATGGGCGATATGCACCTTGAGGTTGTTCAGAGCAAGCTTCAGAACGTATACAAGGTAGCAATTGACCTCACAAAGCCTAAGGTAGCGTTCAGAGAGACTATCCGCAAGAATGCCGACGTTGAGTACAAGTACAAGAAGCAGACCGGCGGACATGGCCAGTATGGACACGTTAAGATGCGTTTCGAACCATCAGGCGATCCTACAACGCCTTACATCTTTGAGCAGGAAGTTGTAGGCGGAGCAGTTCCTAAGAACTTCTTCCCGGCAGTTGAGAAAGGTATTGCTGAATCTGTTCAGAGAGGACCTTTGGCTGCATATCCTGTAGTTGGTGTTAAGGCTACACTTTACGATGGATCATACCACCCTGTTGACTCCTCAGAAATGGCCTTCAAGGTTGCAGCATCCGGTGCCTTCAAGAAGGGCTTCATGGATGCAACACCTGTACTTCTTGAGCCTATCGTATCTCTTAAGGTTACAGTACCGGACAGCTATACCGGTGATGTAATGGGCGACCTCAATAAGAGAAGAGGAAGAGTACTTGGCATGAATCCTTCTCTTACAGGTAAACAGGTTATTGAGGCAGAAGTTCCTCAGATGGAGCTTTACGGATATAACACACAGCTTCGCTCCATGACAGGCGGAAGTGGTGAATATGAGTATGAGTTCAACAGATATGAGCAGGCTCCTTCAGATGTTCAGGCAAAAGAGGTTGAGGCAAGAGCTGACAAGGTTGCAGCTGCTAACTCTGAAGAGTAATTGTCTACTCTCATCACAGGAAAAATAAATAATTGAAAAACATCCCCTAAAGAGGCTGAAAAAGACAAGTCTTCTTTAGGGGATTTTTTATATTTTTTTAATATTAAATAGACGTTTTTGTGATAATATTAAAACATGATGAGTGTAGATTTTAGTACATATTCATATATTGGAGAATTCGCAGGACTGATCATGGCAGTGCTGCTTCTTTTGGTGATGCTTTATACAAAGCCCAAAAAGACTTATGTATTTAAGTATATCTTTTACGGAGTAATTTGTTCGATCTTTTCCATTATTATCAATATATCAATTGCCTTCGTGGCAAATCATCCGGAAGAATTCTACAACAGATACATTTTTATGGGGCAGCTCATTGTTTTTCTTTTGCTCTACAATATTATTCTTTTCTGTATTTTTTCCTATGTTAATATGATGTCCATTGTAAGAAGAGGGCAGAGAAAAGAATTCATGATGATGTACCTTCTTCTGACGGTTGTTTACCTTATTGGCGTTGTTGTAGAACTTGCTTCTACAGGCCTTTACCAGATTTCACTTGAAGGAATCAGGATAGACAACTTTACCAGATTTTATACAGCGGCAGGCATAGTTTGTGCTGTGTTCTGTTTCAATGCAACTATAACAAACAGGAAGAGTGTATCAAGAGTAATTTCCCGTGCGGTATTCATACTTGTACCTATAGAGTTTGTCTTTCTGGTAGTGCAGATGATAGTTGTAGGAACGTTCCATATCATATATACTGCCATGACATATGTGCTTGTTTTTACGCTTGGGTACATGCTTTTCCATTCTTATCCGTATGATGAAGTAACTGGATCTCAGAGTATATATGCGTTAAACGCCTATCTTCACAAGAATATAGGAAAAAGAAATACATATATGGTATATGTTAAACTTCTTTATCCTGAAATTGACAATCTTGTTGAAGAGAGAGATGACATCATGTTCAAAGGTGTCAAGTGCTGCAGAGCAATTGAGGCAATCAGTCCCAAGGCAAAGATTTACCGGATAGCAGAAGCCAAGTATGTAAATGTTCTCGACAGCGAAGATGAACATGAATTTACCAAATTTGTAAATCAGATACGAGGGGTATTTGATTCATTAAAAGCTGAGCTTCCTGTACCGATAAACTATATCATGATTGCCGGAAAGCTCCAGCCGGAATTCGATGAACCTCAGAAAGTAAGGCTGTTCTTTGAATATATATCAAAGCGCTTTAAGGATCAGAACAGCAGTCATGCATATATCGTACAGCCATCCGATTATGACAGCTTCATTGAGAATCATGAGATTACAACGGCACTTAAAGACATAAGAAATAAGCTTGATCTTGATGATGAGAGGGTTGTAGTTTATGCTCAGCCCATTTACAGCGTAGAGACGGGCAGCTTCAGGGTTGCGGAGGCTCTTACAAGGATCAAGCTCGGTGACAGAATGATAAGTCCGGATGCCTTTATCCCTGTAGCGGAACAAAGCGGAACAATCCATGCGCTGACTTGTATTGTACTTAATAAAGTATGTAAAGTAATTGAGAGTATAGAGGATTACTACGACTTTGATGCGATTTCTGTAAATATTTCTTCAAAGGAAATATCACAGCCAAATGCTCATACAGAGTTGTTTGATATTATCAGCAAATATGACATTGATCTGTCAAAGATAAGACTTGAGCTTACAGAATCGGCCATGTTTGAGAGCTATGATGTGGCCAACGAGAACATGAATTATCTGGCAAAGGCGGGTATTCATTTTTATTTGGACGACTTTGGAACCGGGTATTCTTCTCTCGACAGAGTTATGGATTGTCCTTTTAAGACAATCAAGTTTGATAAATCGCTTCTATATAAATCTCTGGATGACGATCGCATGAACGATATCATGACATATATGATAGAAGTATTTAAGAAGAACGGCTTCGTAACTCTGGTGGAAGGAGTAGAGGACGAGTCACAGAGTCAGTACAGCATGGAACACGGATTTGAATATATTCAGGGATATCATTACGCAAAACCGGGCCCTATAGAGGATGTAAAGAAATACTTTAATAGGAAGTCATCTTTCTAATATCGAAATAGTAAAAATCAAATATCAAAAGTTTTGTGGAAAAACACAGGGAAAGCAGTTACTTTCAAAATCTGATGAAAGATCTGCTTTCTCTTTTTTATGGGATTGATTAATTTTGCTACAGTAAAAAACTGTCTTTAATGTTATGTTCGCATGGTTGACATCAATCGTATGATTGTATACAATCATACAAAAAGATATTTGAAATGTTTTTACATAAAGGGGTTTTCGCCATGCAGGATACAAACACATTCCAGAATCGTCCAGTCACAATGAATGACAAGAATAATCTTCTTACTATAGAGGAGCATATGTACATTCTTGATGACGT
>JAEEGL010292662.1_pt1 | contig 16466 bp, 10 predicted proteins | sample 9134231 | NCBI WGS metagenome assembly JAEEGL01 (sample SAMN16246548, study PRJNA631951) | gut metagenome | biome: gut microbiome; feature: rumen; material: fiber-attached | host: Bos | place: Iran: Karaj | collected 2018-10
CCACCTCCTTCGCGCAAAACTGCGGAGGCGGTGGATCCGCTCCCGACCAGAACTGGGGCCGTGACAAGAGCGAGGATGACATCCTCTGGGCCCACCGTTGCTTCCGCAAGGCACGGGAGATGGTTACTACGCCGGTGATAAGGAGGGGGAGAAGGAGATAAGCCCAACAAGAATGTTGCAAGCTTCAATCCTATTTTTGAGAAATGGATCTTTCTATTTACATTTGCAGGTGCATCAAGAGACTCCCTCGAGGAGCGCCAACCGAGCAAGCCAGATGCCACGGTGGCAAAATGATGCGGATGTTCAATATCAAAAACAAATCTGCTATGCCTTACATCGTTACACACGAGAGGACCGGCCGGATAGGTCGGTATCATTATGAGGACACGATCCTCTACACCAAGAGTTTTGAGAAGTGGGATGATGCCAATGATTATCAGGAGCGTCTGTGCGAATCCGTTAAAAAACGTCTCCACGTCATCGGATGCTATTCAAATTTCGATGGTACATTCCTGGTTATTCAGGACAGTCAATATGATTGTCTGGATCGCATTTTCATTGAATCCGAATATGAGGCCAATTATGCCGCCACTTTCGGAGTGAATGAGGTAGAGAATCAGCGAATGACCAAGTTCTGTGAAGAGCACCACAAGCACGCCCACGCCGGTGCCGCTGGTGAGTATGTCCGTGTTTTCTTCATGCCGACAGGTCTTGGGAACATCGTCAAGATCCAGTGTCTTACCTGCGGAGCGGTTGAAGATGTGACTGATTACGATTCTTGGTAAAATGTTGGTAACGTAACGCTGAGAGCCATCTTCGTTAGATTACGAAAATGGCTCTCACTGCGTGATGTATGGGGCTCTTCCCTATTCGGCGAGTTCTCCGTCTTCTATAAGCTGTTGCTTGTACTCCTCGAAGGTCTTGGCGTCTTTCTCGGTCATTTTATACTCTATGACCTTGTCGATGTTGTAGTAGATGCACCAATTAGCGAACCCACCGTATTCCTCGTAGTTTGCTTTACCGGTGTGGGTATATACAGTGTCAGACTCGGTGTACTCATCTGGAACCAGTTCGTATGGTTTCCTGGACTTGAGCGATACAAGCATCTTGCTGCCGCTATCATCACGGGAGCAACGGAAGTGGATGTACTTGACATCTTTCAACTTGAACGGGAATTTGCCGTCAACGATTTGATGGACGGTATATTCAGGACCTTCCGGTATACCGTCAGCAAGAATAAGCTTACCACGTTCGTCGCGGGCAAGATAAAGCGCCTGATTCGTAGGCTTGAGGTCGCGGTGCTCTACCTTCTGCAAGCCAAGAATAATGTCCATATAAGGGCCAAGCGTCATCGTGACATTCAAGATTTCCTCCGGCGGAATATTCTTGATGGCGTCAAGATGAATCGCCTTACCGGATTTACGGCGAGTCTTCATCTTACCGTTAATGGTGAAGATACCCTCGCGGGTTGTTTCCGGTGTGAAGAGAAGCGGCCAGTAGAATGGAGCATTCCGCCATCCTTGCTCTTCGGTACCATTCTCTCGGAAGAGCATCAGTACCGGACGGTCCTGCGCATACTCCTCAGGGCGGTCTGTACGACCATCATCCGGAGCATCGATGAACTTACCATTCTTACGGATGCGGCTGGCGTTACGGTTTGTCTGCTGGGTACACCAGATTAGACCGTCGGAATCGTATGTCAGGTGGTCGATGATGGTTATCATCTCGTTATCATCCCACTCATAGTCCATATTCCCTAAATCTTCGGAATAGCGGAAGGTGCTGGAGATGAGATGAATAATGCTCACGGCCCTTTCAACATCAATCAGGAAATAGTCGTCGTTCTTATAGCCGGGAGCCGAGGTGACCAGATTGTCAATCTTGGCGATGGTGCTGTAAATCTCCGAGTATGAACCGGTCTGGAAACCGACAGGGAGGATACGCTGGTGGGCTTTAAGTACTTTGGTGTTGGCCGGGCGATACTTGTTCTGGGCGGATGGTTTAATCTTCGGATCGTATCCAATAACGATAGATGTGAATTCGTCGGTTTGGACCTTATCCTTATGCTTCTCAAGATAGTCACGCAGGTAGCCATCGAAAGCGTTCATCTCACCGAGAATCTTATAGATGTCTTCCGTGGTGAAGAACCGCATACAGGCCATATCTTCTTTGTCACGAGCACCGTACATACGGGCGTGCTGGATGACTGTGTCCATCTGGAACTTCTTGGGGTCACGGCCGTAGAAGAAGCACAGCATATTGTCAATGGTAATGCCTCGGTCAAGAATTGAGCCGCCGATGAAGAAGTTCATCGTTGCCGTAAGGGCGAGTTGGCCTTTGGCATTCAGTAGGGACTGAACCTTACCAGGCTCCTCAGAATTCACGACATTGACGGTGTAGTCGTTGTGCAGAAGGATGCTACGGAACTTTGATTCGACTTCCAGGAACGTCGGGAACCGATCGGAAATCAGACCTTCGCTGACTGCCTTATCGTGAGACTGCTTGAAATCGTCGTAGGCTTCCTGCTGCAGGTCTAGGAGATACAGGTCGGCATTTTGGCGCTTCAAGAAAGCATCGCGCACGTCATCGATGATACTCTTGATGAGATCTTCCTGCCATTTATGGAGGTCCTTGGCAATCTCGACGTGAATCAGGCAACTTGATTTGTATGCCCTTCCGTGTTCGGCTTCCTGGATGCTCCTGATGGATGCTGCCATGAAGTAGCCAATAATGGCTTTGTTCATATCCTTGATGTCAACAGAGTGAGCACGGGAGCCCATATAATGGTCTTTTCGCTCACTGAGCGCGGCAATGCATTCTTCGGAAACCGGCTTGAACAGGTGGTAGTACATCGATTCCTCGTTCTTGGAAAGCTCGTAGTACTCCTTACCACCCACGTACTTGCTATGAATTGGGACCAGGCCGGTGTAGCGAGGAAGCCACGGGGAAGCCTCTTTTCCCTCACGAAGCTGGACGGTGCCATCCGGCTGGAGATAGAGGGAATACGGAGTAGCCGTCACCTGCAAGTAGCGGTAATACTGAGGTACAGTGATGAATTCTTCGATAAGTTCTGCGATTCGCAAGAGCTTGAGTTCGTTCTTTCTTTTCAGGTAAGCACGAGATGCGAAATCGGCCTCGTCGTCAACTATCAAGGTTCTGCGCCGGCGGAGTTCAGGAGATTTTTTTGTAAAGAGTTTGATGAGATGCTCCAAGTTAGTGTGCTCCTTCTTGCAGACAATAATGAAGCGGTTACGAGGATCGTCGAGGGAGCCTCCTGGAATCCCCTTCTTGATGAGATCCAAAATGTCGTCGATATGGACAATCACCTTCTGGTTGAGCTGGCCGGTAGACTCAAAATAACTGAAATCGTCGTTCAAACGCTTAATAGTCTGGTCGGCAAGCGTGTTAGTGGGTTTAGTTAAGACAACGCAAACGCTGATGCCCTTGTCCATACAGAGACCCATTATACTCTCGAAGGTATCGGTTTTACCGCATTGAACATTACCCAATAGCAGGCACGGCTGGGTAGCATCAGGACCGTTTTCCAGTAGTTTGTCCGTCATTTCCCGCACACAAGCTTCCTTCTCCGGGGACATAAACTTGTTGTGGGCTTTCATAGTTGAGAAAATGAATTCCTCGTCGTCAATGCGCTCCCGCTCTTCGAGGCGGGCTTTCTCTTCCCATACTACATCTTTTATCTCAGTGCCAAGCATTTTGCACTGGTCGATGTATTTGAGGCAATCAGCGAGTGTTTCGAAAATAGCCATATAGATACAATATTATATTTCAACGAATTCGAAGTATGGATACGCAGCAGGGTCGGCATCTTCCGGCAGAAGCGGGTTGTTCAGCAGGAAGGAGCGACGGTAGATGTTAAAGGCCAGGGATGAGTAGTTCTTGGCCTTACGTACCTCGAAGAATCCGGGCGTCGGACGATGGAACAGACCTGCTTCGATGAGCATAGGGATGATGCAATTCATCGCATTCGGCAAGGATCGGTTGGAGCCATATTTCTCGGCAAGCTTGGAGGCAAGCAGTGCAGTTGTCACCTGCGGCTGGATATGGAGGTAGCGTCCCAAGATAGATGTAAGGTCATAACCGAAAGGATATGCTGCGTTGATAATTCCAGCGAGTATGAGCGTGCGGTCATTAGGATTCTGGATAGCCGTAAAGAGGGCTTCCTTGTTCTCCATCAGATATGGAAGGATTGGATTCCGTACCGTAAGACGATTCATCACGTAAGTCGCCTTGTGGATGCGGTTCTCCCCATTGTATTCCATTGAAGCAAGTTCTGCGAAATATTCGTGTGAGGCCTTGCCCTGCAGAGTCGCGAGAACTGCCATTTCCAACAGACTAACTGGGATTCGCTGATTGATTCCTATTTCTATCTTGTTCATTGATTCACTGTTATGAACGGGATGGCCACTTCGAGGAAGTGGGCACCACCGTGGGTTATCATATCTTTTCCTGGACGGGCAAATGCTCCGTCAGAACGAATGGAAAGATTGTCTCCGTGAGCGAAATAGTCGGCGGCATCATGGCTCTGAAGGAAGGATTCCATCAGGGCATGGTCGCTGTACAGAAGATGACGTTGACCACGTGAACTGTCCTTGAAGAGATGCGTCTTCTCTTGCGGAGTGAGGGTACCTGTTCCGTGAGAAGGAATGTTCCCGTGGTCTGTCGTAATATAGACTGTGAAGCCGGCGTCCAGAATCTTTTGTATCGCTCCGGTGAACTTCTCTGCCCAGGCGCTGGTAAAAGCGTGCAGCAGGCACGGATCGGAGACGGCGTGCATCACCTCGTCGGGCGTAACGGATACGAGAGCCAGGCGACGGGTTGTTCCGTATATCTCCAACTCGTTCTCGCCATAGATGTACTGAATATCAGCATCAGTGATGCCGTGGCCGGTCCAGAATGTCCGCCATAGCTTCTCTTCGTTCGCAGGGTTCTGCTTGTAATCCAGGTCCGGGAAGTCTCCTCGGAAAATCGCTTGCCGGGAGAGCATCGTGATAGACGGAAGGTATGCAAGAATGGCGGAATCCGCTGTTGGTATGGCATGGAGGGTAAGCGCATCTTTCAGCACCAAGTACTGCCAATATGCCATACCATCCACGACGATGAGGGCGACCTTCTCCCCTGCTCCGTGTTTGTGTGCAAGATGAGGGAGAATCCGATTGACAGAGCGTGGCGACAGGACTGGGCTTGACACCAATGCGCCGGTATAACTGGCATCGAGAAAAGATTGGAACGTATCGTTGATACGACGAAGTTCTGGCTCTATCGCGGTGTACTTATCCTGCTCTATGGCAGCGAGGACGATGTTGGAAATATCGGCCGTTGTTGCCGCAAAAGAGGCCCAATCCGGCGAATATGCGTGGAGGGCGGCAACTGGATCGTCCACACGCTTCTTTGCGACTACAGGCGCTGTTTTGAGGATCTGGAGGCGAAGAGCTGTCTCAGTTGCGGAGATAAAACCGGCGGTAGGCTGGTCATATAACCTCTCCAGTATGTCGGCAGGCTCCTGGGACAGCAGTGCCCGGTTTTGGTAGTTAGGAAAGATGTCAGCGACATAGAACGTAGTCACCCAAGCCTCGGCGATGATGTCAGGAAGAATCTCATCCGGCGTATCGCAAAGATAGCAGAAACGGGTCTCCGGTGAGGATTTGAAATGCAGCTCAAAATGCAGACGCAGTTCCAGTGGAGAGCCGGAGATGAAGATGATACCGGTGGCCGCTGTCACGGAACGTCGCACGGCCTCGTCCTGCAGGAACCCGTCCGGATTCCTGACTATGCTCAGCCGCCGGTATGACACCGCAATCTTCTCTGCTATCCGCTGGTAGAACAAACTCATCCCTACATCCTCTCTTTTGCAATTTCGTAGAACTGGAGCAGGATTTCATCCTCCGTGAGCAAATTCTGCGGTATCTTGTCGCCTACCAATATAATCGTGGCAAAGTCCTTTTCAAGATAGCATTGCTTGAAACCGCAACGTACAGCTTCTACACGAACCTCCTTAATCTTTGCCTTTGGCTTAGAAGCGGCCTCAACGTAAACCTTAAATTCACGCATAAGTGCCTTTGTCCGAAGTTTATCCTTATCAATGTCATCTTGGACATTAGGCAATCGCCATCTTCCATCCGACTCTTGAATAAAGTTCTCTTCCAATAAGTCACTTAATTCTGGTAAGATGTCACCCTTTCGAAGTCCGTTGATAGCTTGTAACCAATCGGGCTGAATGTCTTGATAAGTTTGAGCTTTTTCACGTAAACGATTTCTCAACCATTCTACCCCGTCCGCTTCATTACTTACAATAAGCCCCATCGGAACAAATTCCGGAGCCGTTTTCTTCTTCTCTCGATATTCAATTAGCTGAGAAGGCAAGAAAAACATACCGTCTTCTTCTACATATCTTTCACGTAGACCTGTTTGGAATTCGGTGGCATCAAGTGGTATAGATAACCCCTTTTCAACATAGTAAGAGATGACACGATCATAAAGAATTTTCGGGCTTCTTTCTGACATACCCACCGTTGCACCATCTACCTTCAGATGTACAGGTAAATGATGTAAGAATTCCTCTACAAATGACCAAACAGAGCCTCCATCATTGTGGGTAACCGTTATCTCAATGTCAGTCGATGGTTTATAGCAGGAGATTGCTAAATCTTGATTGACTGATACCACGCCAATGATACCATGTAGTCCAGCACGACCCTTGTTAAGATCTGTAACCATAGAGACCACAAATCCTGACTGTTGAAGAGCGAGCTGAATACTATTCCATACTGCTGCCGAAGTATTGCTAAACTCTACTGTAATCCAGTGTCCGGGTTTGAGAACACGATAGTATTCCTTAAAACAACGAAGCATTAAGTCCTGATAGGAGGAGATCGTTTTCTGCTGCGTCTCGTTAACAATGGCTTCATCTTCATTATTGGTTCGTAATCCAAGCCAAGACTCCCACAAAAAGTTTAGCTCAGAGTACATTATGTTTGAGCCAAATGGAGGGTCAGTAAATATGTAGTCAATGCAACTATCTGGTAACGACGAAGTAGTTGCAGAAGCCACTTGGTTGACAATATTCCCTTTATTGTAAATATCAAACTCGTTGTCTTTTATCTTGGATTTAACAAAATAAAAAGGCGATATTTCGGTTGGCGTGGCACTAACATACAACGTGTTAGAGAGAGGCCCAACATGCCTATGATGCTTTACTGCATAACGGTTCATAAGATGAAGACGGCTTTGGGAAGATGTGAACCAAATTCTCAAAAAGCCTTTAAGCCTATCATCGCACTCATAGTTCTCAATTAGTTCTTTCATACGAGCAAGAATAAGGAGATTCCGACTCGTATAGAACTGATGTAGATGGTTAATTCCCAAACGGAAGGGATCAATTGTTTTGTCTCCCTTTGCTAATTTCGATATGGGGATACTCTGCGGGAAACTCTCAATATCGTAATTATACTTAATCCTTTCTTCTTTAGTCAGTTCTCGCTCGTGTCTATGACCTTTAGAATCTTCGAAACTTGCAAAAACTGGGACCATTTCTACCATAGAAACAGCTTCATGCAAGATAGGATCAATCCGAGTAGAGAATTTTTTCTGAGATGAACGCTTATTAATTACCGTTCCGCAATGAGGGCATGGATATGATTCAAGCTGGCTATCGCTTGAAATATCAACAGATTCATCCCAGTAAACGAAGGACTTACCGCAATTAGGACATACCTGTTTTTCACTCCATACATAATAAATAACCGAGCATTTTCCATAATGAGGGTCATTGAACTCATAGAGCCATCCCAACTCATCATAGAGCTGCTTGAATATATCTTCTGCAGCCTTCTTAAAATGCTTAGAAGATATTGGATTTGTGTAATTGTATGTGATGTAACTGGTAATTGGAGACAAGTCTCCAAGAATACAATTCCTAAATCCCCAATCTATTCTTTTGCCAAATTGTGTGCGCCATTTTTCATTGAATTTCTCTCGCAGCGCTTTTGACGGGTCGCCACAAAGATTAGCGGCAACGCCAGCCATACCAGTGCCCGCAAAACTATCAATAACAATATCTCCTGGTTTGGTGTAATATAGATAGTAGTTCATTATCACCTCAGGTGGGACCTTTGTATGATACGAATGCGCGACATAAATTGGATTATTTTTTTGCTCTTTTATGGCAAAGGAATAGGGAGCACTAACAGCTTTGTCTTCGAGTCCCATTTTTCTCCTTTCCGCCTCCCACTCGGCCACGAAATCATTCAACCAGGGATTCGGGCACGCCGTATAGTATGGCGGATCGGACAGGGCAATGATGTCATCATCCGTTCCGATTGGGAAACCCTCAATCTGCCGCAGCTCCGGCAACTTTTTTCGGAGTTCATCCCGGAACCAGGCGCGACGTTCCTCGTCATTTGCAAATGTTTTTCCAAGGACGGTTACCGGTCCGGTGTGCTGGTTGAAGAGGTGCGGAGCCTCCATCGAGGCAAGCTGCTCCTCTGTAAAGAGGCTGTTATTTTCTTCTGACATAGCGTTTTACTTCAAAATAATCCTGACATCCTGACCTTCGCTGCCGACGGTCTTGTCGGCAATGAACTTGCGGAACTTATCCACAGCATCTTTCGGCGTGAGCAGCGAACCCAGCAGGTCGTGCATCTCCTCATCCGAGATGGTAATCTTCCTAATCCCCTTATGCAGCTTGTGGATAATGTCTATGATGGTCCGGACATTGTCGCGAGTGGTATCCTCGTCCTTGAAGTTCTTGACGATGCGCTTCTCTGTGTCGGTAAGGGCATCCTCCGCATTCTTCAAGAGCGTCTCGTCGGCCAGGGTGATGTGGAGTTTTTTATCCACGGCGGCGGACATTTGCTCCAGTTCTGTCTTGAGAGAGTCAAGTGAAGGAAGCGTCTTGTTCTTGAAGTTCATCGGATTGAATCCGAGGTATGGCGTGTTCTTCAGGGCCTGCTCATTGACGGTTGAACTCTTAGGTGTAAGTTCGGACATCTTCAGTTCCCAAGCGGAGTACTGGGCAGTTATGGCAATGAAGTCCTCCCCTGCCGCCGCATCACAAATGGCCTTGTCGTCACTGCGATTGATCTCATTCTTGCGATTGAAATCAAATTCGGAGATATGCAGACGGTCATACTCGGCCAAGTACCACTTGATGTACCGGTCGATGAGAGCATCAAGCTCGGCGAAATATTTGTTGACGGCAGATGCGTCATCCTTCTTTGCGGCTATGTCCTTTACCTTTTCAAGGGATGCCTTGATGTCTGCAAGAAGTTTCTCGTCGAAGATGTACTGCTGTGCCTGGGTGAGGTAGCTTACACGGCTGGAAACGTTGTCACGGAATTCGAGTGCCTTGCGGGCTGTATCCATCTCAGCCTTGCCGGCGAAGTATCCCTTCAGAGCCTCAGCACTCCAAGGGATGTTGCGCATCTTGGCCTTGGAACCGTAGTTCTGGACCTGGTCACAGATTCCCTTGATGGCGTCGAGCTTGATGTTGATGGAGCTGGCTGTAAAGGCATCGAGAATGTCTATGCCGGATACACTTACTCCGCCCTTTATCTTGTATTCAAGGGTGACAATCTCCTGGGCAAGCGCCGTGGCGTCCCGGAGAAGTTCAGAGAAGACAGATTTGTCGTCTATCTGACTGACCAGGTCTCGCCCGGTGATACCGATGAAGAGTTCCTTCACTGCAGGAAGGTTGAGACCCTTCGGACGGCGGACGTGCGAGAAGTTGTATGTGTAGTCGCGCGGGATATCAATGATTTCCTTGATGTTGGCTGCGTTGATGTTCTTGCCGCCAGGATAGTCTATTTCAATTTCCCCGAGGGCGACCATAGCCGCAAGAACAAGATACTCGAATGTGGAGTCAATATCATAATCTACGCTGTGGTAGGTATCCTCCCAGAAACGGGTGACTATTTCGTCACGGTTGAGAACCTTGCCCTCGCCCTTGTCGGTAAGCTTCTTCAAAAGGCTCTGGGCGTATATGGAATTCTCCAGGGAAAGCTGGTTCTCGGAGATGAGACCAAGACCGGCGAGGACAGCTTCGGCGCTGCGGTTGGAAGTGTTCGGCATCGCTATCTTCTGGCGAGCTGCCTTGAGGATGGAATCCTGCGTCTGGGTTGTCATTGGTGCCGGAAGGAGAGTGAACTTAGGATAGTTCTTGCGCTTCTCGCAGAAGTAATCCTCCAGCAGCAGGGATGCGATGTTGGTGACAATTGCCTCCTTGCTCTCGCCCATGAGCTGTGTCGGCGTCAGAGTCTGTTCCTTGCCTTGATAGAAGACCTTGATGCTTGTAGGGAAATCACGGTCGAAAGTGGTGCGGAGTTTCTTGAGATAGGAAGCCTTGAGGGTATCGTAGTACATCCTCTCGGAGGTGGGCGCTGCGGCACGAAGGGCTTCAGCGGCAGCATACCAGGAGAGTTGCTCCTTAAGTTCGTCAGAAACGGAATCCAGACGGATGTAGATGCTATCCGGCTCAGACCCTATGCGGATATTCTTCTTGTTGAAGACCGGCATGAAGTAGATGTAGAAGTTTTGCTCGGGTTGGGTTGTCGAGCGTTCGTCGGGATTGCCGAGGAAGATGTAGCCATCCAGGAGCATCTTGTGGGAGCGCCAGAGGATGGACTGGGCAAAAATCTTGAAGTTCGGGCGATACTGGCTTTGGGTGATGGGAAGGAATTCAATCAGGTAGTTGTAGTAGTACTGATCGAGTGCATCCGGAGTCATTCGGGATGCATAATCCTTGATTTTCTGCTCGTAATTGACGCCACCCTGTACGCGCAGGTGGTATTCCTGGTTGGTGTCGTTCTTCTCGAAGTACTGGCCTACCGTGGCTGTGACAATCTTGGTGGCGGTAAGGTCAATTACGTCCTTGAGCATTCCGCGGTCAAAGCAGGTGGAATCCAGGTAGCAGAGGTCATCGACAAGGGCCTCTGCTGTGATACCGTTTTGACGAGCGATGTCTTCCTGTAGAATCTTTATGGCGCAGGCATTGGCGATACGGCGGGCAAGCGGGGCTTTCCTGGCGTGGGTGTCACGGAAGTTGTCATCAATCTTCTGACCGATGATCTCCATTATCTCGGATACCTTCCGAACATCAGGGTCAGTCTGGAGATCCGGGCTGGCCACCATATCCTCCCAATAACTGTCGTATCCAATGAGTCCGGGTTCGCTCTGCGGGATTTCCTTGTCCATGATGGCGGAGAAACGGTCCGAGAGGGTCTTCAAGACTTCGCGCTGGGCCTTTGCCACCTTGATGTGCTGGAAGTTATCGAAGTAGGAAGGATTGACCGGGAACAGCTCCACATAGTCTTCAATATCCTTGCTGATTTCGGTGAAGTATTTGGTGAAGCCGTTGAGATGTTTCCGGATAATGTCCTTCTGGGCGTCATCCTTCTTGAGCAGTCGCTTCTTTACAACGTACTCGACTTCCTGCTTTGTAATCTTGAGGTCACGATAACGGTCGCTCACCTGCTGGAGCATCTTGGCGGCGAACTGGAATTCCGGTGCGGTGTAGATGAGTTCTTGGACACCGAAGACCATACGGAACTTGGATTTGTCGCAAGACTGGCCGAGATGCTGGAGAGCGGCAAGGTCACGGTTGAGGGCATCGGTGCCGGCACGACCACGAAGGTATGAGAGCATCTCGTCCACGATAATCATCAGGCCGTGGTTGGGATATTTCTGCTCAAAGTAGGCCATCATTATGCCGATCTTCTCCGTGTAGGAACGGTAACTCTTGTCAGCGGAGATGGAATAGTCTATACCCAGTTTCTGGAGGCCCTCGTCAATACGATAGCAGATAATGTCCCACAGCTCCTGATTGTTGCCCAGCTCGAAGCGGATGACCTTGTACTTACCTGCAATCTTAGTGAGCGCATCCTTGGCGGCGTCGTTGTTGATATACTGGAGATAGTCGGCATCTTCAGCTATCAACGAGAAAAGGGACATCAAGTGAGATTTTCCGGTACCGTAACTACCGACTATCTGGAGTCCGAAGGTCTCGACGGGATGAGACGGGTTGTTGGCCGTCGTGTAGTCGAGGTTATTGCATATGGCCGGAATAATGTTCTGCTCGTAGGCTTTGGAAAAAACAAAGTTGCGAACAAGGGATTTACTGTATTCCGGATCTGAAAGGCGGTCGAAATGAACGACTTCCTTGATAGGTTCGAACTGGATGATGTCTCTGTACTTCATGGGACGTCTGTTATTAGCAGGTTATTGCATTGATGTCTGTTAGGTCCAAATGGTAATTATGGTCCTCTGGAAAAGGATAGTATGTCCAATCCCCAGAAACTGGATGATCTAATTTGAGAATAAGGCGACGACCAGTCATCGCCACCTTAAGGAATGCCCTTAAATTTATCTTGAGAGTTGGTTCAAAAAGAATGGAGAAGTTTTCAATGGCAATTATGCCATTGGCTGTCCCTTCGTTTAGAATGACTTTTAACGCGTCCCACGCCTTCACCGGTAGGAATACGCCGGAAAGGTCTTCGTCTTTGAGGACTTCAGCTAAAGCTCGACCAATATTGACATAAGAATAGCCGTCCAGATACTTCTGGGACAAGATAAGGCCAGGTTGGTGGTAGGTCGAAGCCATATTATTGTACGCCCTGGCTCGATGGGCATTTAAGCTCTAAAACGCGAAAGTGCGAGCCTCCTTTAGTCTCATCTACCCAATCAGGCTCGCCAAAGCCCTCGAAAGAAACGAGTCAAAAGTAATAACGGCTCGCACTGCTATAGTGTGAGCCGAAGCCCATAATATAGCCAGCGCAAGCGTCTCACTAAGACTCCGCTTTCTTTTGAATTGGCGATTCGATTGGGTCGGAATCAAGCTAAACGCTTTCGGTATGTAATGCTTTCCTTGTGGGATTGCAATCGCAAATTTACAAATAATTCTTCCCGAAAGAAACATTATCCTTTCGGAAAGAGGGAGTTATGTCTTTGGTTATGTGTAATCCCTCTGTCTATCGGAACAAAGGTGAAAGACAATCTAACTATTCTGCCGTCTAATGGCTTTTTGAATATCTTCCTTTAATTGCTTAATCTCTTTTGTGTTTTCCGGGATATCATCAAGCATAGCAATTAATGAAGGGTCAAAAGAAGAATTGCATCGAACTTCTTCTCTTACAAAGTTTAATATGGCCTTACTAACCAACTCCTTGTCTGCAAGTTCATTATCTGCCTGGTGAATGGCTATTGTATATAGTCGTTTCCCTTCTTCCGGATTCCCTTTTCTATATTCATTAAGTCCTTCTGTCGCTGTTAGACAAATACTAATCTCTGTTGGACAGTATTCTCCAGGAAGTTTCCTTGCTTCTGCAATTCTCTGGTCGGCTTCATTTGTTTGGCCGTTTAGAGCATACACATAGGCAAGATTATTAAGTAAAGCAGCATCGTAAGGATTCGCTTTTAATCCATGCTTCAAGACAGCAATGGCTGTCGGATAATCTTTTACATAAGTATAGGCCATGTAAGCGGCAAATTGAACTGGTCGTCTGGTAAAAGGCATATCTTCAATCCAATCAACGGCTGTTTCTAAAGCTTTTCCATAATCATCAATCATATATGCAGACATAGCATCAGCCTCATAAGTGTTGGTGAGATATGTATAGTCTTCAAAATTAAATGAAAGATCTTTATGTTCAGACAACAACCATTTTGCTTGAGCTAAACTATTATCATTAGGACGGATTAGGGCTGTCTTGAATAGTTCTCTGCAATTCTTTCGTTTTCCATTTATCATTTCAAGTGAGCCAATGGCGCTAGATAACTCACTAATACTGAAGGGAGAATAATTGTTCGACTTTATTATTTCATTCCCTTTTTTTATAAGTCTTGATGTGCGTCCCATCAATGTATTTATGGCGATTTCTGAGGCCATTAACCAAGGATCTTTAGTTACCCAAGGATTGTGTGCGATAACAGCTCGCGCTTTATCTTCGTCTCCATAATGAAGATAAAACCTCGCGGCTGATCTGCAAACATACCTATGCTGAGGCGCCAAATGAACGGCGATATCCATCATCGCCTTGGCTTTCTCTAGCTGGCCAAGATTAACGTAGTGTCTAGCCATTTCACAATATGCAATTGGATTATAGCAATAATAATCCCTGTTTTGCTTGAGGATTCTGATGGCGTCTTTAGAGATATCCTCCTGAGTAGAGATGCTTTCGAGTTTGTCGGTCAAAGATAAGGCCCGATCTACTTGAGCTGAGAGGGGAGTAGAAATAAAAGATTTAGCCGCCCGGACTAACGCTGCAGAAGCTTCATCTTGGTGAGCAAGAATGAACCGGGCCGCTGCTATCGCATCTTCACTCGTTGTTTGTCCATTTAGAGTAGCTGCAGATATTAGGTCTCCAGCAAAAGGGATAGTTTTATTATCCCGCCAAGCAAGGACATACTCATCTATAGGGAAGAAATGTGTGGCTGGTATTATTCGGCTCCCACTATCACCAATTTCTCCCAATTTCGCTGTTTTGTTATACTCTCGCCAGTTGGGAACAACGTTTCTCTTTTTGTCTGCAATAAAAGATGCCATTTTACCTAGTAATTGCTAATTCGGCTTTTTTCTGTAAAACATCCAATTCTTGAATGGTTCTTTGGAGGTCAAAGTTAGACGTCAAGGACGCTAAAACCCTCGGGTGCCCTCTTCTAGTCGGATCAGGATTGCACAGGTAGCTGATTATACCAACGATTCCTTTCTTAACGGAATCAAGGGGAATATCATTTTCAATATCCTTTAATGCTTTCTGATATGCGTTTATCATATCAGGAAGATAAGGTGTATATCCGGACATATGGTTATTCCCCGGCACAATCTTAAGCGAGTCTGGCAAGTATGAATTTAGTATTTGATTGAAAGAAACATTTGTTATGTAGAACGTAATAAGCCCTCCGAGCATATAGTTATCAACCTGATACAATGACTCTTTCGTTCCTTGGAAATCAGAGAAAAAAGTTTCCGGAGCAGCATATGTCCTATCACCATTAAATGCAAAGACATATGGGCATCTGACATTAGCATCGAAACACAAAGACCTGCCTAAATCGCCAATTTTGGATTCTTCGCCAAAAGACAAAACATTTGAGGGCTTAATATCTTGGTGCGAAATATCATTGCTGTGAAGTTGGCTTAATCCTACAGAAACATCGTGAAGAGATTTCAACTTTGCTGATAAGGAACTAATTCGTGCAGATAAATCCACTTTCTTCGAAAAATCAAAGACTTTTCGAATATCACCATCCGCCATTTCATATACGATATAAGAAACATCTCCCATCATCATATATCCGTCAAAAGAGACATCCCCAGAATCAATGAAATAAACGACTTTAGAAACATGCCGATTCTGGCAATAAACGGATAACCTCTTTTCATAATTGAACTTTTCAGTCATATCTTGAATGAAGATAGGCCTTTGTGCTGGCGATACTCCGGGCATCATAAATAACTTGACGTAGTCCAACACTTTCATAAAAGCTTGCTTCCCACCACGTTCAACTTTATAACAGACTGAAAAATTGCCGCCAGTTTCGCCTTTCGAAGCGTCTGGCTCTGCAAACTTAGAGATTACATTCCATTCTCCTACTGTTTTGCCTTCTAGGTCTCTACAAGCAAAAAGCAGATTAATATCAATTGCCATATAAATAACAAATATTAAAATGTATGTATTACTTCTCCATTAAGAATTTCTTCATAGGTTCTTGAAGATAGTGAAAAGATGACCGCTTATCTTCAGGAATGTCATCTTCGGTGATTGAAAAGAACATTAAAAATGAAATAGGAATATTAAGGGAAGAACATATTCTTTCTATCGTGTCCTTAGAAGGGAAAGATAAATTGTTTTCAATGTTATAAAGCGCAGTTACAGAAAGGCAACTACGTTCAGCCAGATCTTTGCGGCTAATTTTCTGCTCTTTTCTGAGCGTTTGAATGGCATTCCCGAGATTCATTGCTTTATTAAAGTTAAAGCGCCTGAGAATATGAAGAAGAAGCCAAAGTCAAACTTAGACGACTTCATTACAGCAATTCTCAGGTCTGCATAACACAACAAAAGTATAGAGAAAAAGAATAAAAAACAAGCAATACTTGATTTATTTGCCCACAATATTAAATAACGATACCTTTTTACGATAAACTGTTTTTGAAAACGACATCTTAGTTTTGCATAGATGGATAAAGCTAATGACGAAACACTTACTTGTTAGTGAAAGACATCAATCCACACATCTTCAATTTCTATAATAATGTTGCATACGAAAATGATCTGGGATAAGTATAAATACAACTCAAGTCGCCAAAATGTCGCCAAAAATTGAGACGCAAAAAGAGCTAACCGCTGAAAATCAGGCAGTTAGCTCTTTTTAAGGTGCCCCGGGCGGGAATCGAACCCGCACGGCCGTTTCGGGCCAAGGGATTTTCGTACCACTATGGCTTTCACCACCAGGCC
>JAEEGL012728273.1_pt1 | contig 16466 bp, 13 predicted proteins | sample 9134231 | NCBI WGS metagenome assembly JAEEGL01 (sample SAMN16246548, study PRJNA631951) | gut metagenome | biome: gut microbiome; feature: rumen; material: fiber-attached | host: Bos | place: Iran: Karaj | collected 2018-10
CAGCGTGTGTCACCCTTTAAAACGCTGCACGCCCTTTGTACATCGGGGTTGTGTCAGCGTGTCACCGTTTGTTCAAAAATATATAGTATATGAAGTACAAAATTGTTAAAGAAACAAAACCGAGTCTGAGTACGTTTGGGAAGTATAAGGCTGTGGCCGTGCATGAGCGGACATTAGACACCAAGAAGATTATCGAGGAGGTGAAGGAGCGCAACGGCTTTTTGTCGGAAGGAACGGTTGAGGCCGTGCTCATTGGCCTGTCGGAAGTCATCAACCGTCATCTTCGCAATGGCGACAAGGTGCGTCTCGACGACTGGGGGCTGATGAAGCTGGAAATAGAAAGCGACAAGGTAGATGCCCCAGAGAATTTCAAGCCCAAGAAGCACATCCGAGGTGTCCGCCTCCATTTTCTGCCTGTCAGCGAGAAAGGGAAGCCGGAGTTGTATCAGGACGTTGAGTTTAAGAAGGAAAAGAGATGAGGCTACTTGCCGTGAGTAGTATGTAGGAAGTCAGTATTTTTATGATCTATATGGAGCAGATTCTTCAACATACGAAGCACTAAGCCTGGAACTGCTAAGATTTTGCCAAACAGAGAACGTGAACGAAGTTGCTCTGGTAAGGCGATATAGAGGGATAAAGCCAGAATAATGAGTAAGAACCACCACTTGCCGCACCATTCGGGGACAACAATGGTCATCAATACGCTGATGGCAGCAAGCAGCACGATAAGGATGGAACGGGGAATAAGAGCTTGTTGGATGGTCTTGTCAATGAAATTGAGGTTTCCGTGGAGGAAGGCATTAGGAATCTGCGGCAGCTGGCGGAGCAGACTCTGGACTTGAGCGGTCATCCAGCGCATACGCTGGCGCTGGAAATTGTCCTGATTGCTGACTTTCTCGTCGAAGACATGGATTTCGGCGGCGTATTTGATGAAGACTTTCTGCTTCAATAGGAGGGCTTCCATCTCGCGGTCTTCACCAGCGGTGCTGAGCTGGAAGACATTTTTTTTGAATAGCTTGTAATCGAAGCACATGCCTGAGCCGATGAGTGCTGACGACAGGCCTAAACGGTTGTGGGCCTTGCGGAAAATGGTATTGTTGATTTCCTCGCTGGCACCATCGAGCATGGCTACGTCGTTGTTTGAGTTTTTGGCGCAGCGGTGGCATTGTATCGCTTCGTAGCCAGCATTGCACAGGATGTTAAGCTTGCGCAGAAAATCGTGTTGCACAACGTTGTCGGCATCAAGGACTACCAGATTGTCGAAACTTCTTTCCTCATGTGTGTCTATCTTCTCCTCAATATAGTTGATGGCATATTGCATGGCCTTGGCCTTGCTGCTCTTTTCAAAGACTGGCGTCAGCAAGGTTATAGGGAATGTTTGTAGCTGTTTGTTGGTCTCATCTGTCATGTGGTCGGAAATGACAACCAAGCGGAATTTGTCGGTAGGGTAATCTTGAAAAAGAAATTTGTTGACGGAGTTGATGATGACGCCGTCTTCATGGTAGGCGGGATAGAGGACGAGGAACCTTCTTTCACGATAGTTCAATACGGAAGTGTGGGTCGATGCAAAATCATCTTTTTCATAGAAAAGTGAAATGATTGCAAAGAATACAACATATACGACAGAAGCTGCCATGATAAGCCATAGCACAATCTCCACAATATGTAAAACGGTCCAGAACATAGGTGTTGGTTATTTTTTAATGGTTTTGCTGTGGATTTTCTTAATGAGGTTTTTCAGTGTTGCCAACGGGAGGGATATAAAGTCTTTGTCCCAGTTCTTGTCTACTAATTCATCGGGGGTGGCCAAGGCTAAAGAAAATCCCCAGACAATGGAAATAATCCACCATTTGACAGCCAACGTGAAGTAAATGAATGGGAGGATGATGCTCATAAGCACAAGGATGGGAAAGAGGATGGTACGTGGAAGCAGCATCCACTGCAGGATTTTGTCAACCCAGTCGTATTGCTGATTAAAGATGGCAGCAGGAAGGAATCGGATGTTTTTTAAGGCACTATACCATTGCTCGAGAACCCAGCTACGGCGTTGCTTGTTGAAATCTGCGACTTCGCGCTTGCGTTCTGTATAAACATGGATGTCGTCAAAATAGTCTACGTAGATTTGCTGGTGAATAAGCATAGCTTCCAATTCCTTATCTTCAGTACTGGTACGAACTTTCATGAGGTTTTTCTTGAACCATTCGGAATCGTAAGCCACACCGGTGCTGGTCAGGGCAGCGGAGAGCCCTAAAGCGATGTGCCCTCGGCGGAATATAGAATTGTTGATTTCTTCAAAAACAGTACTTAGTCGGGCAGAGGATGTGTCACGATTACGAGGCATCAAATGGGTTACGATGGCTTTTGTGCCAGCAGTCTCGTATGCGTTATTCAATTTGTCAAGGAATTCTGGTTCCACAATACTGCTGGAATTGAGAACGACAGCGATATCATAAATCTTAAAGGCTGGCAAATTGAGAACAGCGTACTGCAGCGACTTGGTCTTGCTGCTTTTCTCGAAATTTGGGGTCAGCAATGTGATGGTGTACTGGGCTAACCGCATGTTGGTCATTTCTTTTTGATGGTCAGAGATAACAACCACGTCAAACATGCGTTGCGGATAATCTTGGCTCAGAATAGAGGCCACAGTTTGGACAATGGTCTTGTCACTTTTGTAGGCAGGAATAAGGACAATGAAACGGTTTAGGCGTTTTGCTTTGGGCACTTCCTGTGTCCTGCTGAACAATGATGTAACGGAATAGAATACGACATAGCCTACCGTCAGTGCCACTAAGGCAAAGAGCAGTCCGTCAATGATATATAGAATCCACCAGAAGTCCATGCTATTTGTATTGAAAATTGAGAATTGAAAATTGAGAATTCAAGAAGTCGCGAACGCCTCTATAGGTTGCATTTAGAAGGTCGGTTCTGCCTTTGAATATGTGTTTTAGCATATCTCGCAAACCAACGATGATAATTAAGTAAATATATGATGCGTATTTCTTCACACCTTTGACATTCCGCTTTACGAATAGGAGCCGGTTGCGTGTTAGGTAGTAAGTGCGGAGCGGACTGTCTTGCCCAGTAGAACGGCTTTCCTTATGGTATATAGTACTGGAAGGTTCGTACCAGATTTCATAACCTGCCCGTCTGAACATCATTGACCAATCAAGCTCTTCGTAATAGAGGAAATAACACTCTGGCAGCATACCGACACGTTCCAGTGCCTTGCGGGAAACCATCATGGCAGCCCCGTGAGCGTACGGGGTGGGGTGGGGCGTGTTGTATTGTCCTTTGTCTTCTTCCCCGAATCCGATGGCCCGGTTGCGCATGGTTATAGCAGAAAGTGGGGTGTAGCCTGCAAACTGGATGGGGTTGTTGCCCCAAGCAAAGAGGATTTTCGGACAAACCATGCCAATCTTGTCGGAGGTGTTCAGCCGGTCAATTAATGCCTGAAAGTCCTCTCCTCTAAAAATAGTATCGTTGTTGATTAGATACAAGTATTTTCCCCTTGCAGCCTTTATTCCCAAATTGTTTCCACCAGCAAAGCCTAAGTTCTGCTCACTACGAATGGTAATTACGTATGGATAATGCTGACTAATGAGCGCTGCCTCGTTTGTTTTGGAACCATTATCTACCACAATCACCTCCATCCTGTCGTTGAAGGGGATACTATCAATTAACGCGCAGGTGTCTTCCAACCCATTGTAATTGACGGTGATGATAGATATATCGCAAGTCATTTCTTGTTTTTTCTGCAAAAATAGCTAAAAAAAATGAGTCGGCCAAATTCTAACCTTATTTTATGATATGTTAGGTTCAAGTTTCACTTTTTTATCCAAAATACGAGTGCAGATTTCCATCCGATATATTTCAGGTAACCAGACTTGATGGCTCGCCAGAAGACGGCAGGCTTTTCCTTTAGTGGAATCTGATGGCCTGTGTAGAAAACTCTGCTTAGAGTATAACGCAGGAACTTGTGAATGATAGGTGTCTGGCGGAAGCGCAGTAGCTCGTCTGCCACTGTGAGGTAGCAGTTGAGATTGCGCAGAGAAAAGTTGAGTCCCATAGTTGAGGCACCTCTGATACGGTGCCCCACAAAACAGCCTTTCATGCAATAGATATTATGGCTATTCAAGGTGAGAATCGTAGTAAACAGTTCGTCTTCATGAATGATACCTTCGTAGAAAGAAAGTCCAATAGTGTTTAAGTAAGCCCTGTGAATAAAGAGTAGCCACACGACACAATTGTGTGTCTTGGTATTCATTGTAAGGTTGAGTAGATACTCGCCATCATATTGTTGGTTTTCTTCTACAAGGTGCGTCCTTTTTGTATTCCATGAGGTGTGACGACCACTATCCTCGAAAAACGATTCCCCGTCGAAGAAGATGAAGTCTGCCTGGTTTCTCTCTGCATAGTCATAACATTTACGTAAAGCTTCCGTGTCTGTCAGAAGATCATCGGAGTCCATCATGTATATGTACTTGCCTTTAGCATGTTGAAGTGCCAGATTCCTGGCTGAGGACTGTCCCTTGTTGGATTGGGAAAAAGAGATGATTCTTGAGTCCAAGTTTTTGTACTTTTCTATGATATCTCCGCTACAGTCAGTCGATCCGTCATTAACTGCGATAATTTCAATTTCCTGTAAGGATTGGTTAATGACAGATTGGAATGTATCCTCTAAATAGGAGGCAACATTGTAAACGGGTAATATGACACTAACTTTTATCATGCTTTACTTAATTTGTGGCAAAATTACATTTTTTCTGCCAATTAACAAAGAAATCTGACTTTTATTTGGAAGTTTCAATAATTTAGTCTACCTTTGCAGAATATAACCCCAAATAGTATTGAAATGAACCTCTCTTATAAAACGAAACTCCGGATAAAATCTATTCTACACCCTGTCAGGTCACTCAAAGCGTTGTATTTTATACATTGTATTGAGCCGACCGACAAATGGCGTGAGATTATTGACACCAATCCTAAGAAAGCCATTGAAATGAAGTGGAATCGCTTCTATAGGGAAAAGTTCCCCTGGAAAAATCCGCGTACATTGAATGAAAAAGTGACGTGGATGGAAGTAATGACAGACACGTCGAAGTGGACGGAATACACTGATAAGTATGAGGTTCGGAAACATATCGAGGAATTAGGCCTTAAGGATATTCTTACGGAATGTTATGGCGTATGGGATAGGGTAGTAGATATTGATTTTGATAAACTGCCAGACAAGTTTGTTCTGAAATGTACCCACGATTGTGGCAGCACTGTCATTGTTCGTGACAAGAGCAAGATGGACAAAAAGGCAATCCTTGATTTCTTGGACAAATGCGTGTCCAAACGCTATGGTTACGATTCATGTGAACCTCATTATACGCTGATAAAGCCTCGGTTGATGGCTGAAAGTTTAATAGAAATGGAAAACACTGATGAGTTTTCCTCAGCGACCACTGTTGACCACAAAATCAGGTGTATAGACGGCAAGGCCCAATATGACATGGTATGCTATGACAGAAAACTTGACAGCGGAAGTGGTGGCGGCAAGACGATTTATGACCTCTATGATATCCATAACTGGAAACCCATGCGACAGTATCTGGCCGATTCGGGCGTGGAATACAAGAACGTGCCGCGTCCGAAGAACTTAGAGAAGATGATAGAAATAGCCGAGAAGATTGCTCAAGGCTTCCCGCAGGTACGTGTGGATTTATATAACGTGGACGGGAAGATCTACTTCGGCGAAATGACGTTCTTTGCCTTCTCAGGCATGAACAACCATTTTACCATGGATTTCCAGAGGATGATTGGTGACAGAATAAAGTTGCCGAAAGGGTGAATAGATTAAGTTCTTTGCAATGCATTAAAAAATGCTGTAGCATAGCCTTCCTTGCTGAATGATTTAGCTCGCTCTGAGGAGGCTAAAGCCATAGTCCGCCTTTTTTCTGGGTGTTCATAGAGGTCGCGAATGGCTTTGGCAAGGTGATTGACAATGTGTTCCCGATCTATGAGTATAGCTATGCCTTCGCAGATTTCTGGTATTCCGCCACTTTTTGTTGTGATGAGTGGCAGGCCAGATGCCATAGCCTCAACGATTGTAAGGCCGAATGGCTCTTCCCACATAGATGGCAGGACGGCAATGTCGGCTAAATGTAAATAATCAGGTACACGATTGTATGGTATAAAACCTGTGAATATTATTTTGCCATCAATCTGCTTGGCTTTATTCTTCAGAGAAAAAAGGAAGGCATCTTCATTTTTGGTGTCATCAAAGAATGAACTTCCCAAAATCATTAGCTTGATGTTTTGCATGTCTTTCAGAAGAAGTATGGCATCCATAAGTTCGGAAATACCTTTGTCCTTATTGATACGCCCGCTAAAAACTAAAATGAAGTCTTCGTCTGAAAAATTTAAATCCTGACGACAAACACTTGAGTGAGATTTTTCAGAAAACCGATGGATGTCAATACCATTATAGATTGTCTGGATCTTTTCTTTTGGGACAATTGTTGAAACCCTATTATTGATGAAGTCAGAAACGGTTATGACTTTTGTCAGGCTATTGGCGATACATTCATGGAATCGTGTTTTAGAGTTAAGTAAGTCATTATGGAGATGCAAAATCAGGTTGTGATAGCCTCTGCGTGACAGTTTATAGGCATGGCCTGGACTGTTTTCTAACAGGATGTAGTCGTAGTGATTTTTACGAAGACGCTTATAAACTCTTTCAAAAAAATACTCAATAAAATAATTGTAATACTCATGAGAATGAAAGTGCTTGTAGATTCTCCTTTGTATCTTGGCTTTGAGGCTTGTGACATCAATATAGATATAGTGATTTACATCAGAGCAGAGTGCAGGATGATTCTTTACGTTGTGATTCCATGGGCTGAAAACGGTGAAGTCATATAGCTTCTTATTGTTGTTGTATTCCAGATAATAATCTATCAGATTCTCTACAGCTCCACCTTGGACAGCAGGAATGGGTAGCATACCACAGGTTATGATTGCAATCTTCATCATAATCAGTAATTATTTTTTTAATCGAAACTTCCAAAAAAAACGGTCTTTCCACTGATAGTATTTGGTCATGATAGACCGGTTGCGACAGAGCCAGCGAAGGCGGAGATAGATGAACTGCTTAGGATAATCTATGATAGCATAAGGCGTGACAAGGAAATGGCTGTAGTCAGTTACGCGGTCTTTCATAAAACCACGATGCTGGAAATGGGCGTATAATGATTCTTTCTTCTCCTGTTGTCCGTTGTTGAATCGTAGCATATAAAGTTTGTTGTCAACGTGTTCAAAGATTACTTGTTTCCAACCTCTCGTAAGGCTGTTGAAATGGTACGATTGCTTGGGCTTGGAAGCGTTATCGAATGGCCATTCCAGCCAGCAGTCTTCAGGTCTGCAATCGCGCCATTTATCACTACAACCTTTGTAACCATATTCGTCGAAGAAAGTAATTTTACTTGTCGTAAAGGCATCTTTATAGTTTTGATAGCCCTTTACAGGTTTCATGAAGTACGTATTGGCATCGTCATCATTGCGCAAAAGAGTTAGGTGTCCCCAACCCAATAGAAACTTGTGGGTTAAAACATCGTCAGTTATAAATGTACGAATATCGCCATATACTAAGTCGAGGTCGCCGAATCCCCAGAAATCATAGCCCTTGAGATAGTCTTTCAAAATGTGTCCGTAAGCCTGTTTGTATTCGCAGAGTTTGTAGGGACGGTCGAGGACTATAGAGAAATCAAAAGCCTGTTGTGCTATCTGCTGGAAACCACTGAATGGCATCTTGTGTACGATGATGTTCATGGCTGGCTCTACATCAGCATCAGTGAAGAACATGAAGTCGATGGACGGATTGTGGAGGGCGGTGGCTCGCCATGCACGGTATTGTGGAGGGAGTTTTCCAAAATAAGGGAATATGAGAACTATCTTTTGCATAATACTCCTTTTTTTGATGTCAGATGTTATTGACAATATGGTGTTGTACCCTCCAGTACCACCCTTTAATGCCTATTGGGAAACAAAGTGGGGGCATCAGAAATATAAATAGAATATGTTGCCAGATTGTCAGCCTTTTGTGGCTTGTGTATAATTTCCATACATGACACCAAAAGGTGCGCCAATGTTTAAAAGAATGGAGGGCAGCCACTTCAATCATGGCACAGGTAAGATTTCCTGCAACAAATAACCGTTGGTGTTTGGATGCGTGATGCTCCTTATCAAGTTCAGTACAGAATGCCTCGGAAGCTATCAGTCGAGAAGAATATCTCTTGATTCTGGCCTCTTGGGATAAGTTGGTAATTGTACTGTTGTCGTTAATACAGTAGATGTAAGTGCCTTTATTAACAAATCCAACAGCTTTAGCGTATTTGGCTACGAAAAAAATCCAATATAAGTCTTCGTGTATAATTCCTTCAGGAAAATATAGGTTGTTCTTCGTGAGGAATGAAGTCTTAATCGCTTTATTCCATGCACTAAAGACAACAACAGATAGAATTATCTTTTCCAAGTAGTTGGTGTCATCACAGTATTCGGGTAAGGTGCTTCTCCAGCCAAATTTGCTGATACTTCCTGTCTCATCTAACAAATTGCCTTGTATGAAGTCTGCTTTGGGGTATTTGATTGCTAATTTCATGAGTGACTCTATGCTGTCAGAGGGTATTTCATCGTCACTGTCAAGAAAGAATACATAATCTCCTTTAATGTATCGAAGGGCAGTGTTCCTTGCGGCTGACTGTCCTTTGTTTTGATTGTGACGTATCAATTTGAACTCAATGGCTCCATGATAATCGTTGATGAATTGTTGAGCGAGTTCAATACTGTTGTCGCTTCCACAATCATCTACCAAAATGCACTCAATATCTTGATACGTCTGGTCTACGACTGACTGAAGACATCTCTTGATGTATTTAGAGACATTATATACAGGAATAACAATGCTTACTTTCATATCCTTCGTGATAATATGTTTTTGATTCTGATGGTGAACATACGCATACCCTTCGTGCTGAGCATCAAGATTGCATAGGTTATGAGGATAAACACTATCATGCCCAATAGGAGAACAAATGCCAAGAAAAAAAGGTCACTATACTCGAAATGGAATAGCGCCATGACCCATTTGGCAACCAGTGCTCCTGTAACCAAAACACCTGTATGGAAAGCATATTGCAGATAGTATGGAAAAACGGGGGATTTAAGACCGTGACGGAAGGTGTAATATGGCTTCCATAGTAAAATAATGATGATGAGGCTAAAATTGACACCCATAAGCACACCGTTTAGTCCCCACAAATAGCCAAAAAGGATAGAACCACCTAAGTTCAGACAGGACTCCACGATGGGCGACCATACATCGGCAAAGAGTTGGTAGGCATCTTTAAAAGATTCGATGACCGTTCTGGAAATCTGAATGAACATGTATAAAATTAATAACAGCAAGGTGCTTTCGCCAAAAACATAACGGTTTCCTAACCATAATGAGATGAAGGGACCAACAAAAATGTATACGCCAAAGCATGCAATTCCCGCAATCCAGATACGCGATGTAAACAACTCCCAAAATACTTCCATCGTATGTCGTTTGTCGTTGTCGGCAATGAGGTTTCCAATGGATGCGCTGATACCTCCAAAAATCACATTCATAAGTGTCATACAATACCCAATCAGCATCATATAGTTACCATAGTAGGTAACGATTTCAAGAGAGACAAAAGCGTAGATGATCAGTGGAGATGTCTGGTGAAGGACAAATGTCCCAATCTTATGTGCAAATAACTGCTTGACTTTTGTCATGAGGGTTTTATATCTTGGCAAAAGTATCTGTGCAGACTCTTTAGATTGATGAAGCCAAGGGTACTCCTTCCGTATTACATAATTAATGGCAAATACTGTTACTATGCCACCAGCTAACTCTGCGCCAATCCATCCCCAGATACCTAAGGGGGTAAACTTAAGCAAAGCAATTTGCAGAAATATTTTTGAATATCGTACGCCTTGAATCCAAGGCATGAGCTTGAAATTCTTCTGGTCTGCCTGGATAAGTATCTGACGATAATTCCATAGATAACTGAAAATTGATCCACTTAGGAATACAAGGTAGGCTATATAAGCGTATAAAATGCCACACTCAGTGGAGGGGAATATATAAGGCATTGCAATCAGCACAGGAATACTCATGCCGCAGAGTAGCCATGCAATTCGTTTATAGAGTATGCCTTGTACACTGAGGATATCTACAATAGTTTCATGATCGTTATCGTGAATGGGTTTATAGAGGGATGTCGCCATGGCCATACCAATACCCAACTCTGACAGATTAAGGAAACTCAGAATGTTGCCTAAGGTGGTATTAAGACCGATAACCTCGTCGCCCAAATAGCTGAGAAAGAGTTTGCGGGAATAGAATCCAACAAAAATCTGTATCAAAAAGAAAAGTAGCGATACCTTTGAGTTCTGTATGGTTCTTTTTGTACGAGAGGCTGGCATACAAAATGTTTAAGGGTTTTTATTAAGAATTTGTTTGTTCTACTCTGTACGAAAGTTTCTTTTTCTCTTTTTTGCGCTGTTTCTTTTCTTGAATGTCTGCTATTTTCTTGTTTTCATATTCAATCCAAGCTGGTTCTAAATAGGGGAGAAGATAGACAATGGTAAGGCCACCGTAGAAAATCAATGCATTGGGGAATTGTAATAATACCATATTGGCATATCCACCCAGTTGTATAGCAACAAATGCACTACATAAACCTCCACCAATTCCTCTTAATGATGGGCTTTTTAATCTAAAAAATACAATATAGCATCCACCAACTAACATGATAAGCATGGTAATAATGAACAACGTAATGCCGATACGTCCTGTCCTTAACCAAATATAGATGTACTCAGAGTCTGCAGGAATTGTTGACATTAAATTATATTTGTTGTTAGCAGGTACATGAGTACCTTTCATACCAAGCCCAATACCCCATGGCGCATCTTTCATGTATTTTCGCATCGTCTCTTGGTTAATGTCTCTTACATTTGACGATGCGTCATTTTTATCAAATGCAGATCGCATACGACGAATTTGTTGATTGCCTTGGCCGATATTGGTAAATGCTAAAATAAATAGGAAGAATGCTCCAACAATGGATGCAGGAATAGCTATCTTGAATGATTTGGAAAGGAAAATATAAACGGCAAAACCCGCAAAGAATACAAAAATACCTGTTCGGGTGCCAGAAGAAAACATACTCTTAAGAACTAAAGCGCCTACGATAAAAAAGAATATTTTTTCTTTTGTTATTTTGGATGTTATGCCAAACACAAAGAATGCTACAGCTGAAGCGGCAGCATTACATCCGTAGTTTGCTGCATCGCTGAACGTTGAAAAATAGCGAATCAATGTTCCGCCCTGAATAATATGTGTCGTTCTTCCTGCGCCATATAAAAAGTTCATTTCGGACTGAGTCAAACCGATGTTAACTTGCTTCCAAGTCCATATCGCAGAAAAAAGAGATAGTAGTGCCCATAGCTTGATGTACTTGGATAGTATTTCAGGAGACGAAATATAAATAGAGAAGACTAAAAAGATGTATAGAAGCTGAAAGGCCATCATACGGGCACCTGTGTACCAAGCTTCAAAATGAATACCTAAGCCACATGTGTCGTTCAGAATCTCTAACGTACAGAATGTACACCAAATTACCAAGGCAAGGAGCATGGGATTTGCAGCTCTCTCAAAATGTGGATTTTGTCTTGCGTCAATAATGGCGACACCCAGCAATATGATCTGTAGCATTTCATTTGGCAACGACGTTGGAACAGGTAGCGGAAAGCCCTTCATCTGAACAAAATAGTTGATAACGATTAGTAGCCAAAAGGTGAACATTCGGAAACTGAATGCCACATAGATAAAAAGGACAATCAAAGGTAAGCAGCAGACTATGGCAAAACTGTTGAAACCTACAGTCACAAATTCATATATTGCCAATAAAAACAGAAGAAAGAGCAGTAACACTCTTCCTCTGTTTTCAGTAGTATAGTTGGTTATACTATTTGGCATAATTTTATTTTGCGTGACTATTTTCTACTGCTGTCAGACCCATCTGGGATATACGGTAGACAAAGTTGTTGAACCGTGTGTAGGGCGGGAGCTGACCAACGAACTCTTCTACGGCATAGCGTTGAGCTTCGGTTAGATACATATAGAGCGAGTCTTTGTTCTCAAGTTGGGCTTGCAGTTCTTTGAGCGCTTTCTGGTCAACATCCTTCCAAGTGCGGTTGGCTCGGGTGACTAATAAGTTAATTGTACCAGTATTTAATAAAGCAGAAGATATCGAGTTGTCATCCAAATTAGGATATTCGATAATGGCGATTTCATTAGGCATTAAATCTGGACATAAATCCTTGACATCTTTAGCCATGATGTACTTGCTGTCTTCGGCCAGAAAGTCTTCATCGTAAGTCAACAACCGCACGTGTAGGCCGATGGAAATCCAGTAGTTTTGTAATTCCTGTGCCAAATAGCTCTTACCATTGGCAGCATCTGTAGATAGCAAATTAAGGACATTTTGCTGTCCCTCCTTGAAATGAGGAAGCAATGATTTGGAAAGTTGGCGCAAAGCCATATCGCTGATGGTCTTGTTGTAACGGCGATAACGCAGGTTACTCTCTTTGGGGAAACAGCCCATAACAGGTATTTTTGTGATACGTTCAGAACGCATACGGTCGCGTAGTGTACGGTCAAGCAGTTCGATGATAAAGAAGTACATGGCCGTGAACAAAAAGGTCAACATGAAGGCTCCAAGCAGAATCATCATACGATTAGTCGGTTGAGCATTCATGGGGAACATCGGTGGATTTAACACTCGGAGCGTAGCTGTCGACATCTGCAAATTACGCTGACGTAAACGAGCTTGGTTCAATGCTTTTAACATTTCCATGTAATTGCCTTCGATAAAGCTAATATGGCGGTCTTTACGAGCAATAGTGGCTCCGATAGGAGCGTAATAGAGAATGTCTTTGTCAAGCTTTTGGCGCATAATGTCTTGGGCTGATATTTCTGCTTTCGTCTTTTCCAAAATTAGGACTTGTTCCAACCATTTGCTAATCATGTCACCCGCTTTAACACCAGTCTCAGAACTATAAGAACCCGCTTCAATGTCTAGAGTTAGGTCTTTAACCTTGGCCGTTGTCTCTTGAAGTTTTTTTTCTGCTTTCGCTAATTCAATTTGTGCTTCATCGCTTGCTCCTCCCTCGCTATTCATCAACTTTAAGTTAGAGATGCGCGATTGGATACGGGATATGTCATTTATTTGGGCGGTGAAATCTCTATTAGCACGAATAATCTTGGCACGATTACCTAACTGTCTTTCTAAGTAGTCCAACATGGCCTTACTTGTCGTGTAGGCCATTAATTGATCGTTATTAGATGTCTTATGCTTTGCATCCATATCGGCAACCATTTTAGTCTGTTCCCCATAATTAATGATACGTCTGTCTACATTATATCTAATTAAATCGTCTTCCGCTCCCGTTAGAAGTTTATATAAACGTGCAACTTCTCTTTCAAAGAATTTGATGACTTCATTGGTCTCGCCATATCGTAAATCTTGATATTGGCGACCAAAAACATCGTTTAAGATATCAAGCGTGTTGTAGGCAATGCCTGCATCGTTAGCTGAATAACCAATATCAATGATATCACTCTTAGGGAGTTGCAGCACTTTCAATCGACTGGTAATGCTGTTGATACCGAACCAAGGATGATAGTTCAAAAGTCCAAACAGATAATTGTCTTGGGTTGGTTTCTCGTATGCTTTTAAGTTGGCGTAAGTGACTTTTTCGTCGTTACGATTGATGAGCGCCTTAACGTCAGCGGGAACAGAGGCATTTAATTGGCGGAAATGCTCTGCCGATATATAGTTGTTGTCTTTTTTCGCATTTCCGTACATCATGCAACGAGCAAAAAGACGAAGTGCTACTTCATGAATGGTTGCGTCTGTAGTAACAATCAACATGAGGTTGGCTATGTTTGTCTGGGCATTGCCGCCGCCAACTCCTGTTACCCCTTCAACACTATAACCTGTTATCATACCAGTATAGATTGTTGTATTGGTGTCGTAAACCCGCTCCATATTTCGGGTCATAAACCATGCAACAATGAGTGCTATCAATGGTAGAATAACCAGATACCAGCGTATTTTATATAAAAATCGGACAATATATCTAAATAAATCCATAGTAAAATGATTTTATGTGTTACTTTTTGTTATTTTTGGTTTCTTTCTTGGCTTTTTCTTTTTCGGCTTTCTTTTCTTCCTTCTCTAATTCCTCAATTTTCTTTTCTTCTTCTTTCGTTGCTTTTTTTATACGCTTTTCTACGGCCTTGTTTTCTTTGGCCATCTGCTTTTCGGTCTTGTGGACATTACTGTCTAAAGTGATTTCTGTTGTAGAGTTCGTTAAAATAGGTGTGTGAGTCAAAATCTCTAAGGTGAGGATATTTGTAGTAATCTCAGTCTGCATACTTTGGTATTGTTTAACCAAGTCGCTTTCACGCAATTTTGTTCCTGCTAACTCTCCAATAGACAAATTGCCGTTGTGAAATTCCTCTAAATTTAACTGTCCTGCACCTTGATAGATAGCAGCACCCTCACTGAATGTTTTTAAGGTAACCAAGTCATTGGTAATCTTAACGTATAAAGACGCAATTTCGAGTTTTAGTTGGTCGTATGCAATATCTTTCTTAAGCTGAGCTTGCTCGGCTTCCAACCTTTTACGTTTAATAGCTGGTCCTAAATCAAGAATATCCTCAACTGGTACTGCCAAATTCACACCGACATTCCAATACTTCTGTTCGCTACCCTGAAACTGCATGATTCGCATGTTATAGGACGAAGAACTGTTGCCCCACATATCGGATACACCATAGCTATAACTTGCATGCCCTGTGACGTAGGAGAAAATGTGGCGTTTTTGCTTGGCAACTTCTGCTTCAGCTAATTGCTGAGCTTTTGCCAAACTGAGAATTTGTGGCGTAGCTTTCGCATTTTCAAACAAGACAGCTAATGGGGGTAGGTGGAACTCAGAAAAGTTGATAGAATTCTCTTGGCTGGAGTCAAAGAATCCAGCACTGATGCCACTCTCATTAAACTGAGCGAAGCTGGAGGTTCCCGCAGTAACAAATGCAATAAGCAATAATATGCGTTTAGACTTATTCATCGTTTGTTATATCTCAATATGGGCAAATATTATACGTTTTCTTTTTGTACAAAAGCAGTGAGAGTACGGAAGATAATCTTCATGTCGAGCAGGAAATTGTAGGTTCGTCCGTAGGTGATGTCGAGTTGCTTTCTTTCTTCAGCTGACATCAAGCCGCCCTTTCCGCGTTCTTCTACCTGCCACAGGCCTGTGAGTCCAGCGGGTGCCATGAAACGGTCGATGCTGGAGTCTATGGTTAACTTCTCGGCTTCATATAGTGGTAACGGGCGGTTGCCCACAATGGACATGTCGCCTTTGAGGATGTTAAAGAGCTGGGGAAGTTCGTCGATGCTGTATTTACGAATGAAACGTCCCACCTTTGTAACACGGGGGTCATTCTCTATCTTAACAAAAGCATTGTTGATTTCTTCTTCTTTTTGCTTGGTGAAATCGCTCTCTGCAACTACGAAATCATCGCCTACAAGCATAACCTCATCATCGCTGATCATCATGTCGGACTCCATACCCATTGCTAACATGGCCTGCTCGGCTTCATCGCCTAAAGGAGCAGTGATTGTGGCATGGCTTTCTTCTACAGGTTCTTCTTTCTCTGCATATTGGTTGCCAGCCTCTTTGCTTACTTCTTTCAGACGATTCTCAGCATCCGAATACATGGAACGGAATTTAAGGAAGTTGAAAACGGTGTAGTTTGTTCCTACCCGTTTTGACTTGAACAAAACCGGTCCGGGACTTTCCAACTTGATGGCGATTGCGGTAATAATGAAAACCGGCGACAGAATGATGATGGCCAACCCAGAGAAGAAGATGTCAAACAGACGTTTCCACAAAGGAATCTTGAAATGCAGGATGTGCTTCTTTGATACTTGGTCATCAAACATGATGCTTTCGCGGTCGCTGATGAACTGGATTTTCTTATTCAGTTCTGTCACGGAAGCGTTCACACTTAATGTGTCATTGATGCCGCATTTCTGATAGACGTCCCGCTCTTCACCCGATAAAGGTTCTGTCAAAAGAATAATATAGATATTGGAACATTTCTTACGCAGATAGGTGATGGCAGTAATGTCCTCGGTACGTACATTCTTTTCGAAGAACACGAGGAAATGCTCGTTACGGACATGTGGAGCACATGCCGTTGCAGCGTCTTTGTATGTCTTTGTCAGCTGGACGAGCCTTCCGGGAATGTATTTCAGGCGCTCCTCAGTCTGGGGATTGTTCCCTAAATATACTATACCTATCATATATATATTATA
>JAEEGL016513555.1_pt1 | contig 16466 bp, 23 predicted proteins | sample 9134231 | NCBI WGS metagenome assembly JAEEGL01 (sample SAMN16246548, study PRJNA631951) | gut metagenome | biome: gut microbiome; feature: rumen; material: fiber-attached | host: Bos | place: Iran: Karaj | collected 2018-10
AAAGTCTTAGACCAAGACCCAGAGAAGGGACAACGTGATAAATACCTTGATGAAAGTCTTGCAGCATTTCCTTATGTAAACGGTGGCTTATTCGCTGATGAAGATATTGAAATTCCACCTTTTACTGATGAAATTAGAGATATTCTTCTTAACAAGGCCTCTGCAGGGTTCGATTGGAGTCAAATATCTCCTACTATCTTCGGAGCTGTATTTGAGTCAACCTTAAATCCAGAGACTAGACGTTCTGGTGGAATGCACTACACATCTATTGAGAACATTCATAAGGTTATCGATCCATTATTCTTAGATGAATTAAAAGCTGAATTTGAGGAAATTAATTCCATTCAAGTTGAAAAGACTAAGAAGGCAAGATTAGAGAAATTCCAAGATAAGCTCTCTTCTCTCTCCTGGTTTGATCCTGCTTGCGGAAGTGGTAATTTCCTTACAGAAACATTTATTTCTATCCGAAGACTTGAAAATATGGTTATAAGAGCAATTTTAGACTGTGATAAGAAACAAGTCGATGGCCAGATTGTCTTAGGCTCAGTTATTAATCCTATAAAGGTTGGTATTGAGCAGTTCTATGGTATAGAGATTAATGACTTTGCTGTAACTGTAGCAAAAACAGCCCTGTGGATAGCTGAAAGTCAGATGATGAAAGAAACTGAGGATATGATACATATGTCTTTAGATTTCCTACCACTAAAGACCAATGCTTATATTCACGAAGGTAATGCTCTCCAGATTAATTGGGAAGACATTGTAGATAAGAGAAAACTTAGCTATATCATGGGTAATCCGCCGTTTTTGGGATACTCTCTACAAAATGAATATCAAAAGAAAGATATTTTATCTGTATATGTAGATATACACGGTAAACCTTACAAGACAGCAGGCAAAATTGATTATGTAAGTGGTTGGTACTTTAAGGCTGCTGAATATATTCAAAATACAAAAATCGAAGTTGCATTTGTATCCACTAATTCGATTACACAAGGAGAACAAGTAGCAAGCGTATGGAAACCGCTATATGATAGATTTAATATAGCAATTATCTTTGCGCATAAAACTTTTATATGGGATAGTGAGGCATCTCAAAAAGCTCATGTTCACTGTGTTATTGTCGGCTTTACTTGCGCAAATAATATTCATCAAAGAAAATTATTTGATGGTGATTTATCATTATCCGTAAATAATATTTCGCCATACCTTATAGATGCTCCTAATATATTTATTGAAAGTAGGAATAAGCCAATATGTAATGTTCTTCAAATGACCACAGGAAATAGACCCGCCGATGGCGGAAATCTAATCATTGAGGAAGAAGACTATGCTGATTTTATAAAAAAGGAACCTTCTGCAATTAAATATATTAAAAAATTAACTGGAGCTGCTGAGTTTATTAACAATAAGAAAAGATATTGTTTATGGCTTGTTGGTGTATCACCATCAGAATTAAGAGCGATGCCAGAGGTAATGAAAAGAATTGAAGCTTGTAGGCTAGATAGATTGAGTGGAGCCGAAGATAGAAAAAAACTTGCTGACACGCCCGCGATATTTCGTGAGACAAAAAATCCTAACAATTATATTATTGTTCCTGCAACCTCATCTGAAAAAAGAAGATATATTCCACTAGGTTTTTTAGACTCAGATACAATTCCTACTAATGCTGCAACCATAATACCTGACGCAGGAACTTATGAGTTTGGCATATTAATATCAAATGTCCATATGTCTTGGATGCGAGCAGTATGTGGACGATTAGAAATGAGATATAGATATTCTAAAGATATTGTTTACAACAACTTCCCATGGCCAACACCAACGGAAGAACAAAAGAAAAAGATTGAAGAGACTGCTCAGGGCATTCTTGACGCTAGGGCAAAATACCCTAACTCCTCTCTCGCTGATCTTTATGATCCGCTCACAATGCCTCCAGAATTATTAAAGGCTCATCAGCTTAATGATAAAGCTGTAATGCAAGCATATGGATTTTCTATTAAGGATACTTCTGAAGCTGATTGTGTAGCTAAACTAATGCAAATGTATAAAGAATTAACTGAACAATAAAAAACAAGAGCTCTGCTAAAAAGCAGGGCTCTATTTGTGTCAGTGGATATTATAGTCCTAAAAAATAATCAATCTTATGCTTTCTTTTCCACCATTCAGGCCTAAATCCATCCATTTCAAAAATGAATTTGCCTAGTTCAAATCGTGTGGAACCTAAGAGTTTGAGCATTACTTTACTGTAGAAGTCATAGTCTTGCTTTTGACTTTCTAAGCTAGTATCAGCTATAGCCATCGAAACTATGAAATCATCAAAGGAATGTTCATTTAGGAAATCCTTAAAGATCCTTTCAGCATTAGTGCTCAGTGTTGCTCTTGTGCTACTGTCTCTTATTGCTCTTCCGCCAAGGATCATAATACGCATTATCTCATCCGTTATTCCAGGTGCGACTTTCTCACGCAATGCAATAAGCTCCAGTTCTTGTAAAAGTTCTTTTTTTTCCATTTTATATACCTCCTAAAAATAAAAGATATATAAATAATGGAATTCTGTTTTTATTTTCAAGAAAAACTATCGATTTTCACAAATATTTCATATTTTTCATGGCTGTATAAATATTGGTTAATATACTGAAAATCACCTAATCTTGATTCTACATCATCCCAAGAAAACACAGAGTCATCTACTACACGTAGATATACTTGAACTTCAAAAGTAGACTCTTTTAAATTAAATTATAAGTTGCTAAAAATTCTTTTGAAATAACATTCGGCGTAGCAGCAAAGTATTTCTCTGTCTTAAAGTAACCTCCACTTAAAAACAATGGATATTGTAATTGATGTTCTTCGTTTGATTTACTACCTTGTTTTTTAAATAAATCTTCAACCGCTATTTCAACAAGCCGCTCTATGATGGCATCTGAAATTACTTTAATTCCAGCTTGATTTATAAATAACCCTTTGACTTGTTCCTCTTCTATGATTTCTTTGTAATTGAATTTAACAATGAATTTTTCTTCATGTTTATCCTGTAGAAAATCATCCCACTTAGAACTTATACGTCCAGTTATTACGAGTTGAAGCAAGTGTATAATTTTTAGGTATATTTCTATTGATTCTTCATCCAAATAATCCCTTTTTATAAGTTCACAAACCTTATACATAAGATCTTCGTTTTCGGAAATATCATAGTTAAGAATATTAACTGTATCCAGAGCTAATACTTTATCGTTTGTTATTTCATTAGTTGGCATTTCATTGACTCCTTGTTCGTGCGTTTTCTATATATTATCACATATATTTTCATTATTGTCATTCAACGCATGGTTGAATTTTGCAATAAAAAATAAGCCCCAGTAATAACTGGAGCTTAACTCAATTCGTATTATGCAATACCTTGCATTATTATTGTTCTAATTGCTTGATTGAGCAACTGAGTTTCCTTTATATTTGACTCTACAAATACTGGCTCTTTATTTTCATCAACATAATATACCCCAGGTTCCATAATATAATAGTATGGATCTACATCCTTACCATCAATATTTTCATCGCAGACGTATTTTACATCTACTCTTCTCTTTATTACTTCTCCTGTGTCTATATCTGTTGAATCAAACTCTATAACATAGATATAACCAGTAATATCATCAATCTTTTCTATTATCTTCATAATAAACCTCATAATCTACTATCCCTAAATACGCTAGGGATAGAAAAAATATTATCCCTGCGTATAGGGTATTCAATTATTTAGTTTAAAATAATTCGCTATGCAAACCGGTTCTAATTAACTCTAAGATTAATTCATCTTTTTTTATTCTGTAAACAAGTTAATCATTTATATCCTCCATTAGTGCATCTAATGAAGAAAATGAGGCCATTTCACCTGCTTCAGCTTCTTTTATAGCTTGTAGCGTAACGCTATTTGGCTTATTAGCTGAAACCATAAAAGGTAATCCATTTGTTATAATCACTTGTTTTAAGAACATATTCACTGCTGTAGACATATCAAGCCCCAACTCCTTTAATATTCTAGCTGCATCAGCTTTTGTATTATCCTCTACTCTTACTGTAATAGTTTTACTCATACTCGATTCCTCCGTACTGTAATTGTAACACAAATGCAGTACTTTGTTAATCTTGTTAGGTGTGACAATCAGTGCCGACAGCCCAGAGTAGTTTAGTGGACTTAGAAGCTAAATTCTTTTCTTCAGCCCTTATGCTCTTTTCGAGTTCTGCAATATCTACCTTGTATTTATCAATACGTGCAATAGCTGTATTAGAACGCAATGTATGACCGCAAAGAGGGCAATTGCTCTGATGTATACTGAGATACTTTACAGCCAACTTACTACCGCATTCTTTGCAACTTATATAAGCTGACTTCTTCACGGTATTTGCAGGAGTCTGAGAAGCTGTATACTCGCTATAATCTTTGCGCATTTTCATTAATCGCTCTTTAAGCTTTTTAAGCTTAGCTGACTCCTTTGGAGCAACTTTATATCTTGCAGCATAATCGTGATAATTAGAATTTAAAACCTTGTGCATTAAGTATTCATCGACTTCTCTTTCTGTATCAAAAATACGATCCAGATAAGTTAATGGATTTCCGTATGAACCCGATTCATTCTCCTGTCTATCGCAATTTACTGCAGTATGATGTTCGCATACTTTAATAATATCCTTTTTATCTTTAATTCCAGTGTATACTTGTGGTGCGTGACCCATTTTAAACCTCCTTTAAAAGACTACCCTTCTGGGTAGCCTATAGTTAATAGTTACTACCCTTTAGGGTTTATCATTTAAAGAATTAATTGTTTGCAAAATGTCCGATTCCGTCTGGGTGCTGCATATCAAAGAATTTCTTGATTTCCTCTGGCTCAGTACCCTTTGCGAATGCAAACCAGTCAACAGCTAAACTTAAATCACCGTTTTTATTTTCCTCGAAAGGAACGTCCTCTAATTTTTTCCATAGTCTATCTAAATAGGCGTATGGATCTTCGCCTGGTTCGTCTTCATAATCTATACCCGAATCAACTACACTAATTGAAATATCTTTACATTCTGCTACTTCTACAGTTTTTATATCCCTAATTGCAAAATTCAATGAACAATCATCTTCTGTACTAATTAAATTACGGAAGAAACAGTCTGGATATAACTCACGGCATACCTTCTCATAGGATTTGCCAATTCCGTTTTCATTGTCTGTCTGTACTACACCGCAAATCTGTTGTAACTGCTTGTTACAGCAGTCTGTCATGGCAATAACCATTTCTGTATTGTTATCAACGCATACGATAACTCGTGTTTCGCTCATTTTAAATTCCTCCATATAAAAGACTATCCCCATAAGGAGATAGTCTAAATTAATAGTTTCTATCTCCTTTAGAGATTATCCTTCTTACGAAGGGCTAAGCTGCTTCGATTCTAAGCATTGCGTTTGCAGGGCTATAAATAAAGTAATCAGCATTAGCTAATGTCTTTTCATACTCTTTTGAGCCTTCAAACGAATCGACTACAGCCTTTGATTCTGAGTCCATATCAGCATAAGCCTTTTTGCCAAAATCATGTGGAAGCCAGTTCTTATACTGAGCGCCAAAGATATTAAACTTCTTAAGAAGTTCCTTATCCTTAAATTTGATATGACATGTTCCCTTTTTAAAAAACGTAGCATAGAAGAACTTGAACTCAATATTTTTGGTCTGACCGTTTGCCTTAGCCTCATTTAATACATCATCTACCGACTTTCCATCAGTTAATCCACCGTCTAGGTATGCGAGTGCCTTCTCAATATCCTTGATTTTCTCCCTTGTCCTATAGTCAGGAGCAAAGTCGTTGTCAAAGTAATTGTTATAAGCATTTATGGTTGTTACAACCTTCTCGTTAACCTTCCACGCTGTATTAGACTTCCAACCATTAAAATAATGGATATTCTGGGAAGTGTCATAGTAACTGTGTTGGAATGATAGTTCATCAAATAGCTTAATAATGCAATCTTCAATCCCTGAAATAAGCTTGCTACTCATTTCTTTATGAATTTGAAGGATGTTAAACATCGAAAAATCGTAGTTCTTTAAATCTTCTACGCTTTCTTGATATTTCTTAAGCTGTTCTGATGTCATCTTACCTGTAAACTTTGGATTACTAAATAAGGCTCTCCAGTACTTCATGCGTGTTAGTTCAATAAATCTATTGATTGTTACTTCATCATGATTGTATCCATGGCAATCCGCAGATAAACTTAGATTAAATACTGGCACAGTACTCTTGTACTGCCCTACTCCAGATACTTCGCTAGTATACTGCTTTAATCCTTGATACTCCTTGATGAATTTCACACCTGCTTCTACTTCAAGATTGTAGTTGAGAACAAGTGCTTTAAAGATGTCGGAATCAGCTACAGAAGTATTCTCGTAGTCTCCCACAAACTCTGCATAATTCTTCTTCTTTAAATTCTTGTAGATTTCACTATCAAGCTTCTCTTGAGCTATTGCAACTTTAATAACTGCAATCTCCACAAGAGTTTTTCTTTCAGCTGAAGCAAATTCTTCCTGAAGAAATTCAATTGAAGCATTCATCTCGTTAAGCTTTCTAACAAGATCTTTACGCTCATTTGAGTAAGGGTTTCTAATAGTCTCAGCATTTAATATACAAATAATGTTACCTCCGTTTTTCTGCATCTCAATAGCCTTTAACAAGTGCTTAGCTCCCTCAGAAAAAGGTGGGTTCATAATGATTAAATCGTATCTTTTGAATGTATCAAAAGTTAAGAAATCATCATGAATTACTCTTAGGCCCTTTCCTTTTAGAGTAGCCTGTAAAAGCTCGTTCTTTTCAATACAGTCAACGTCACATAATTTTTGTACTTTTGACATGATATATTCTGCTATATCACCCTTTCCTGCTGATGGCTCAAGTACGGAACGAATCTCGTAATACTTAACACCTTCACAGATCTTATCAAGTAAATTCACTGGTGTTGGATAAAACTCATCTAAAATATAATTGCTATTCATTTTTCACTCCTTTATAGAGACTATCCCCGCTTAGGAGATAGTCTAATTAATAGTTTCTATCTCCTTTTGGAGAAATGCCTTTTAAAAGGATTTACGCTGCCTTTACAGCTCTTTCAACGACCTGCTCATAACGCTTAGGTACTTTTGAAAAAGAAGTAAGCGTTGATAGATTTTTAAGCCCGTTTGAAGTAAATACACCAAACTGCGTTTTTACTTCTAACAACTTGTGCTTATGGTCTTTGAAAAAGACATCGGTACGCTCATCAAGCGATGAATAAGAACATACTTGCTTAAAGCCCTGCTCTTCAATCATTAATCGAAGAGAGTCAGCTTCATAGTGCTTCCTTTTCTTATATTTGTAATATGCAATTTTCATTATGCTGCCTCCCATTCTCTTAATTCTTTTGAGAAGTCACCGATTAATATATCTACTTCAGGGTTATCTTCTACAATAGTATTGATAATAGCCTTAAGTTGCTTGTAGCATACCTCTGGAGTTGAAGTAGCGTGAACTGAATAACCAGTCCATGTTCCTTTTGTTCCATTGATACCGTTATAAGCCTTGATACTAACTCGTTTTCTTCCCTTTGTATCCACTTTTGAAGCTTTGCTTTCACCGAATACAGAGAATAAAGAACGATTTGCAACATCAGCCCCAATGTCCCTTGATATACGTCTTTTTTTGGAGTTTTCAACTCCATCGTTAAGAACTGCAGAGAATACTCTTACAAGCCCTGGAAAGTCGTTATTCAAGCGCTCAGCAGCATATAGCATAGGCCAAATATGTTCCTGTTCCATTGGGTAGTTGGTTTTTCCAACATCTTCAAGAGACTTTGATGAATCCCATACATAAAGAGTTCCATCAAAATCAAAATTAATTGTAAACATAGTGTTCACTCCTTTCAGATTAAATAGTTGTTTAAAGATTTATATATATAAAAAGAAGACCCACAGAGGTCTACAGAATATCTGTAAATCTTTGTGAGTCTTCTTGAAAAAAATATTTAATGCAAATATTATAACATCTTTTTACAAAAATGCAATAAAAAGGCCTCAAGGAATATCCTTGAAGCCCTAATTCTATGCTGTTAGGCCGTAGTAAAACTGTGTCTGTTCAGTAAACTCATTTTTACCATATTCGACAGCGCCAATAGCTTTATATTTCTTAACAAGATCCTCGTCTGCCTCAAAATATAATGTGCCACATTCTTCTGTTAGCTTTTCCATAATAGGTCTAAGAAGTTTCTTACCTCTAAAAGCATCAAAAACCTCTACCCACTCTAAATAGCTTGAGTTTTCCTTGTCAGCCATGTCATTAAGATATGCTACTCCGACAGCAACCAACCACGAAGGATTGATTTCAGCGTCATGTGCGTGGATCTGATAAACATGTTCTGAAGAAATACCCATATAGGTAAAATCATTAACTGGTAGTTTAGATAGTGATATTGCTATCTTCATTACATAACCTCTCAATCTACTATCCCCGATGCACCGAGGATAGCTGTGAAATCTATCCCGTGCATGAGAATATTAAATTAATTGATTAGTCGGTAAAGAACTGCTCACTTTCTTGTACATAAGCAATTTCTTCGGCTTTTCTCTTCGCTCCAGATAAAGTCTTATAAACTTTGCCTTTTGCTAGATTATTGCCATGAGAGTCTTCAACGATATACTCTTTAACATCGTATTTGGTTATCCATACAAAATGGTTTCTATCGTTGCCCTTCATAGATATTGCCCAACAAGTGTGTTCTCCAGTTTCTTCATTGTCGCACTCTGGTACTACGATTAAATCTCTTTCTTCCACAGCAAGGCCTCCTACATAAGACCGTGTGTTTTGGCAACAGATTCAAACCAGTAAACAAGCGCCATGCTGCCATCATAAGCCTTATAAATAGTATCACTATCTATTCCACGCTCGATAGCCATAGCAACAAAATCTGCCTCGTCCATTCCTGCGTCAGGCTGCTTAGAGAATTCGTAATAAGCTTTCCACCATTTAATATTGTTCTGCTCGTCAGAGATACCTAGACGATCTTCAAAAATGCTTGAAAATACGTCATAATCTTCTCCGTAGATAGAAACATAAAATGGCTCTTTTCTCACTTCATCATAACCGCCTAATTCGTTTTCATCCTGCTGTGCTTTGCTTCTAGGAAGAATGACACCTTGCTCTGATAAAAAGTCCTCAACATCATCAATACAAGCGCCAATAAGAGACATCTTGTAGTTATGTACAGACTCTTTAGCTTCAGCAATTACTTTTGCAAGGACGCCATCTTTATCCTTTGCCTTAATATTTAAGAACAATCTAGCCTGCATTGCAGGGTTTGTAATAGCAATATCGATGTAATCCTTGTCGTCTTCATAAGTAGCAACAACATTTATTCTTGTCACTAACTCTGTGTTTGCGTCAATGATTGCATACATATCGACATATTCAGTATCAATACCAAATAACAGCTTGAAGTTCTGGTCTACATCTCCTGTCATTACAACAGATATTTCTCCAGTCTCCTCATCATCAATATTAATATCGCTATTTAAATCAGGTTCAAGGCCAATAAAACCAAAAGGATTAACAAGAGTTCTTCTTGCAAGCTCTGCTTTCAACTCATCGTCTGAGATATGTGCGAGTTCAAATGCTTTATTCCCCTTTATATCTCTACATCCCATTGTTTTACCATTAAATTTCTTTTTGCTCATTTTTACACCTCCAAATAAAAAGACTATCCCTGTCAGTAGGATAGTCGGTTAATACTTTCTACCCTCTGACATGGGTGGCTCTTTTAGAGCTATTTAGTTTTTAAGCAGCGGCCAATGAGCAATTTCTTTCAATAGCCCAAACGCCTTCAGATACTCTATTAAAGTAAGAGTGCATCTGTAAGGTCTGTCTGATCTTAGCCTGCCAGTTATTATTAGTCTCACACTTCCTGTGGCCGTCTACTTTAGCATAAATCTGCTGAAGGGAAGCTCTACCACCTAATGATGATAAAACACCTGCAACAACATCTGCCCAAGTAGCTGTCTTTGAGTCTCTAACATCCATTTCATAATTTTTTGGCAACTGAAAGTCTATGAATAAATCAGAGGCTTTCTTAAGTACCATAATGTACTCATGTACGATAGGTACAAAGTTGCTATTAGCGTATGTACGGCCATTAGAAACGCAATTATGCTGTGCTTTAATGATAATCTGCTGCATATCCCCAGGCTTTACAATGTCAGTTAACATCGAATGGAAGCCCTGTCTACGAACATCGCCCATCAAGATCGACATATACGAACCTTTGCTCATTGCTGAATAAAATTTCATGACAACCTTATTTAACTCGTTCATAAACTTATCCCAAGGCATCTGTCCTAAGTCTGACTTAGAACATTCTCCTGTTGGATCAGCATACATAGAGCCTGCATAAGGGATTTTAATAAGCTCAGAATAAGGTGGGTGCATGAAGCACATATCACTCATTCTAACTTCATCTGGTACATCATCTGTAAGTGCATTGAAAGTCACAATGTCTTTTCTTACAGGGTTCGGATTAAGATCCATACCGAAGTATTTAATACCTAAGTCCTTACATACATCTGAGCCAGTACCTGAGCCTGCAAATAGTTCAGATAAATAATTTACATGATATTTCCAAGCTAGATAAGCTTGTATATAACCACTACAATTACCTCTGTATCTATTGTCTCCCCAAGGTCCTCTATCCTTAAAGCTTAAAAGTGTTGAGTCTGAAGCTTGTAATGTTTTGATGATTTCTTCTTTTCTCATTTACTTATCCTCCATTCTCTTAATGTCAGAATCTTTGTCAATCCAAATGTCCTTTACATCAAGCTCAATGTTATGAGCAAGTAAATGGTCTTCAAATACATCTGTTACAACGCATTCATCTTCAGAGTAACCATCAAATTCATCAACTACCCAAAGAAAATGATCACCTATTTTTAAATCCTTCCAAGAAGGCTTCTTATCATCCTTAACAGGAGTCATCTTTGCAAGCATTTCTACATTGCAAAGTAACTGGTATGCATCATTTAACGTGAGTTGACCTCTCTGATAACTATTTAATATCTTTTTTGACGCAGGAAGCTTTGATACTTCCTTAGCCCAACTTGTTATATCTTTAGTAAAATCTAAAGTCCTATTCATAATAAACTCCTTTCAATTAGTCACCCGCAGGGCAACTAATTACCCTGTGGGATTTTGTAATTAAAAGTGTTTTTTCTTTTATTGCTTTATGCATACTTATTACGCTACTGTCTCTTGCGCTAAAACAAATCCAATCTTTTTATAGTCAAAAGTAGGATAAGGAAGCTCCTTAATTGTGTTTGTGATTTTTGCAATCTCTGTAAAGACCACATCATCAAACTTTTGCTCACGAAGAAGTCTTCCATAGCTTAAAGCGTGGAATAAATTGTAATCATCGTGAACGAAAACACATTTTCCTTTCTTGCTTTCAAGCAATCCAAGGTGCTCGTAACAGGCTTTTTCGCATATTGCTAAAGTGTTTGTATCTTTTAATGCAAGTACAAGAAAGCCTGGAAAAACATCGGATCTTGCGGCTGAGCAAACAGGAATGATGCCTGCTTCATCAAACTCTTTCTGCTTTGCTTCGTAAAGAGCTTTACTCTCAGCTTCATACGCTGCAATTTTTGCATTTACTTCTGTCTGATGCTCTGGCCATGGCTCTCCTAATAGAGTAGGAACACCAATTTCAGTAGCAAGAAGTTCGTATAATCCCTGTAATCGAGATACCTTATACTTAAAGTCTTTATCTAGGCTTGTTTCTTTGCAGTCCCATTCAATAGTATGTCTTAAGAAAGACATAAGTTGACGGATATTGCTCTGACCGCCCTGGATATTTCCATTAAGCATACTTACAACAAAATCCTTTAAATCATCTCTAAAGTCTTGTCCTTCAGCATGATAAGGCGACTTAAAATAATAAAGTGGTCTTACGCTGCTATCTGCAACAGTAACTGTAATCTCTTTGTTTTTCTTATTAATTGATACATATTTAAGCTTGTAATAGCTCATATTTCACCTCCAAAAATAAAAGACTATCCCTGCAAGTAGGATAGTCAAAAATGTTACTACCCTCTTGCACGGGTGCCTCTTAAAGAGGTATTAAGTTTTTAATCAATATTTAGCTCTACATAAAGCTCTTTCTTGTCCCAGTCTGGATTCATATAGATTACAATGTTATCATTGTATTTTTTATCTATAGAGTTTCTACCATCATACAATCCCAATTCTTCTCCATTACTATTATGGATACGGATACTAAGACTTTCGTTACAGATTTCAAAAAGCTGTAATAAACTAATTTCCATCGGTAGCACCTCCTGTGGGCAAGTCTTTTACTTCACAAATTTCGCATATTACCTCATTGTCTCCAGAGATAATACGATAAAAATTGTCTTCCTTTTCGATGCAGTCATCTGTTGGTGGTTCGTAATCATTTAGATCCTTTCTAAAAAGTGACTGAAAATCACTTGTTGGATTAGATGTCATGAATACCGAAGTCCCATCATCGCAACCGCAATACTTTTCTCTTCGTACTATTACTTCCATGTTTACTCCTTTTCATAGTTGCTTAAAGATTTATATATATAAAAAAGAAGACCCACAGAGGTCTACAGAATACCCGTAAATCTTTGTGAGTCTTCTTGAATCAATATTTAATGCATTTATTATAGCATCTTTTTACAAAAATGCAATAATAAAGGCCTTAAGGTAAAACCTTAAAGCCTAAATTCTATCCAAAATAGTAGTAGACACCATCAATGTTAACTCTGCAACATTTATCGTCTTCGTAAGCATCAGATAAAGTTATCTCATACTGGTACTTTTTACCATCATGGATAATCCCGTCACAGTCTTCCGCAACTCTAACAGGATGTCCAAATGTATACTCATACATTGGTAAATCATCATATTCTAAAGGGCCTATGAACTCTTTAGAACCTGGCCATACATAGTTATCTAAAGTTCCCTGCATTTTGACTACCTCCTATTTTATCAGAGTATAGCCATGTTCTTCGCCCTATCTCTGCTTCTGCATCATCTCTATAAATAGCGGTGATACCATATACTTCCTTATCTGAACTAAGGTTATTAGAACGAATATACTCTTCAGCTTCCTTATAAGTAATAAATACATCAACCTGTCTTATAAACTCTTGACTAGATACATCAAATACTTCTACAGCATATTCATTGCATGTAATAAGATTTTCAATAGCTACTCTAAGAGCTTTATTTGTGCGGTCATCTTTATCATATAAGCAAGCCTGAATACCAGGTTGCATTAACCATGTATATGCTTCATATTTTGTCATTTAATATACCTCCAAATAGCTATCCCGAAGGATAGCGTTAATAAACTACCCTTACGGGACAACCTCATTTAGAGGTTAACCTACACAATACCAAGAATGCTTTTCGCAAAGCTTTCTTATATCGTCTGTGTTACCAAAGTCACGAATTGAACCAAATTCCTTCCTTACCATTGCCGCTTGCTGAGACTCTGAGTATTCGCAGATAGAAACTAATAAATCGATCTGGATTTCAATTTCACCATCTGCAAACTCAAGCTCGTTTGCTTCAATGTAAAGAGCGGCTTGCTCTAACTCTTTAATTTTATTTGTTTCTGACATTTTACACCTCCAAATAATGAGACTATCCCTACGAGCAGGATAGTCATTTTATTTAATACTACCCTCTCGTATGGGTGGCTCTTTTGGAGCTATTTAGTTTTTAATTAAGCTTGAATTTTAAAGTCATCAAGTGACTTATATACCGTTAAATAAGCTGTCTTGCTCTTCGCTAGAGCTTCAGCCTCTACCTCTTGAATATGCTTATCATTGTAGCATGTATAAGTCAAAGGCAAAGGCGTAGGTACTCCTGCTAAGTGGTAGAAATCAGCTACTACTATAAATGCAGCAGGATGCTTTTTTACAGCCTTTTTAAAGATTTTTTCATTCTCAATCAAGTTAAGCAATGTTTCAAAGAAACAAGTCAGAACGAAATCATCATTAGCGTCGCAATTTTTTGTAGGAAGATTATCCTTCTTACTTAAGAACTCATCTAAAGTCATATCGTAAATAGCTGATGTGTCTACATCTGGATTTACTTTATAATAGCTATTGATTCTAGCTACAAGCTTATCATAGCTTGCCTTAGGAATATCATAGTTTACAACTATACTTCCGTCGCCGTAATCAGCTACTGTACCAATCTTCTTACCATCTAGGTAACAATTAGCGCTATATCCATAGCCATCACTTCCTTCAAATGTTTTCACGCTCTTTAATTCAATTCCGTAAATCTGTGCCATATTAACCTCCTAATAAACTATCCCCTTTGTACGCACGGGATAGTGTTATTTATCCCTGCGTATGGGAACAATTCATTATTCAGTTTTAAGCTGCTTTGGCAATTTTCTTTGTCGCTCTACGAGTGTGTGCTAACTGATCAGCATAATCAACAGCTCGCAAAGCATTAATCTTGTTTTCTGGCATTGTTCTAAGATTGCCGAACTCATATATATTCTCTGGATTTATAACATCCTCTTCAAAATAAAGATTATGAATATTCTCTTCAGGGATATATGAGTTACTGTAGCATAATGCTGCTACAATCCATCTGACCTTTAATGACTGAAGCTTGCCATTTTTATAAGACATATCTAGCACTTCAGCTAGACCGCCCATTGAGTCGTATATAGTTAAATCTGCTACTGTTTTTGTTTTCATTTATTCACCTTCCTTTGAGCATATAATGTTTACGCTACTGCCAATGAAAGTCCAAGGCTCTCGTTTGAATATCTGTAAAGAGCGTTTTTTATAATACTCTTTGCAAATGAAGCGATTGCCTGTGTTACTCCATTACCGCACTGTTGCTGTCTATCATTAATAGAACCTAAAAACTTAAAGTTCTTATCAAGTCCCATGATTGCAGCGGCCTCAGATACAGAGAGAATTCTGTTTTCTGTAGGGTGTGTGAGGTTTACCTTACGCCAGTTTGTAATGGTTACTGATGGCTCGTTTTCATCTAATCGTCTATAGACATTAGAATGACGATCTAAATGTTCCATCTCCTTGATGTATTTGTAATTTCCGCCTTGAGGAACCTGCGCCATCTTCGCCTGAGTAGCAGCTGATGCCTTAGTAATATCATTGTAGTTATACCACTCTGATGTTACTTTCTTTAAAGCATCCTTTACTACCTTCTTTGATGTAAGGCATACATCTGGAATAATAATCTTTCCCATAGCTTTGATTGAACCGATTAAAAGCATTCTCTTACGCTTGCTATATCCACCAACTTCCCAGTCATTAACAACTGAATAAGTGATGTTATAGTCATCAGAAAGAGCGGTTAGTACTTTCTCTAAGTACTTGCCCTTTTCCTTTGTAATAAACTGCTCTACATTTTCAATCAAGAACATAAGTGGCTTTTTTGCCTGCACAATACGAATGTAATCATCGATAAGAAGCCTTCCGTGAAGACCGTAAATATCACGTTCTTCGTTGCCCTTTCTATTAGCGTTAGAAAATCCTGTACAACTAGGACCACCAATAATCAAATCAGCGTTTGGAACCTGAGCTTCTTTTAAATCTCGAATATCCATACACAAAATATGATCTCCAATGTTAGCTTTATAAGTTTCGCAAGCGGATTTATCAAAATCCACAGCAAACTTAATATCAAAGCTTTCATCTTTCTTGAACGGATAATCAAGTAACCCTGCTCCAGAAAACAATGAAACTGTATCGTACACGTACGATAAATCAGTTCTAGTCTTCTGAGAAAACAGGCCTGAAGCTGTAAGCATGTCAATTAAAGCTGAGTCATGCTCTATAAGAGAACTCTTATCAATTTCAAAGGTAATATCTTCAGATTTGTCGATTAAATCAACAATATCTCTATCAGATAAACCTTCTGTATTTACATTCTTTTTTATTACATGGACAATAATCTTATCATCTAAGACTTCTACTTCCATGTATGCTGCCATGCTCATCACCTGTCTGATTTCCTCATTTCTAAGGTCAACAAGTGGCTTTGCATTAGCACCTTTTCTACTCATCTTATATTTGCCTTTTTCATCGGCTAAGATGATTACCTCTGAGCTTGCATTATCTACAATATATCTGTAGTGTGTGCCTGCCCTAAAATGATCGTTTTCTGCAAATGAGAACGTTAATCCTCGGTTGCTCTTCTTAATACGCATATTTTTTTAACCTCCTAAAAATAAAATAAGCCACCCGTCGGTGACTAAAACTATAATCACCTTTTGGTGTCTCTTACGTCTAAGAGGATTCACTTAATATATGATAAAAAGCAATAAAAATAGCCGTCCAATATGACGACTTGCTTGTAACAAAATAAAAAATACCCTGCTGCACAAGATATTCCTTTTC
>JAEEGL015578460.1_pt1 | contig 16465 bp, 9 predicted proteins | sample 9134231 | NCBI WGS metagenome assembly JAEEGL01 (sample SAMN16246548, study PRJNA631951) | gut metagenome | biome: gut microbiome; feature: rumen; material: fiber-attached | host: Bos | place: Iran: Karaj | collected 2018-10
CTGATCCTGGCTTCAATGCTCTGTGTGTATATTTTGCTCAGGCTTTCTGCATAAGTGTTGAGATCTTTCTCCATTGAACTGAGATCAGATGTAAGTCTGCTGTAAGCTCCGTCTTTCCCGTTCCAGTCAGTTATACTGTCAAGATCGTGCATACAGGCATCCCTGTATGCATCCAGATCCTTGATCAGCGACATATCGCGGGTGTTCCTCTGTCCAGTGCTGAAATGTTCATCGCGGGTCCTGATACTGTCGTCATCGGGAACTGCCTTGAGCGGAAGCTCATTTCCTCCCTTTGACGCACCCTTTTTGTCTTCCAGTTCTCTGGACAGTGAAAGGAGCCTCTGCTCATAGAGAGACAGTACTTTCGCATACCGTGACTCAAGGCCTTCATCTTCCTTGATCTTCGCCCAGTTGCTGCGGCATCTGTCAGCAAGCGTATCGTTCCTGAAGCTGCCTTCCTCTCTCTGACCGTCTGTGCTGCTGTTGACATATTCAACGATGCGCAGGAAAGTCCTGTTGCTGTCCCTCAGATCGTTATTTCGGATGCTCTGTTCCAGCACTACATAGTTCGCCAGTTTCTCACTGATGAACTGCACCAGTTTTATCAGGAAGATGTCTTTTTCCGTCTCTTCTTCGAACTGCTGCAAGAGTCCTTCCTCCTGAGCGACTTCCTGATTCTTGTTCCAGATATCAGTAAACTCCCTCAGAAGTTCTGAGATGATCCTGTCTTCTTCTTTACCGCTGTTCTGCAGTTCTTCAATCCTGGACTGCAGTTCCTCAGAGGACCGTTTTTCCGGGTCCGTCAGAGAAACAGCGTGCAGCATAGCCCTGCAGTCCTCAGCGAATCGTCTGCCGCTTCCCCGGAAATAATCGTCATCGTATGACCAGCCGTCATCGAATCCGACGTCATAGACAGTCATGAGCACGACTGCCCTGTCATTTCCGTCTCTGCCTGACATGTCGATGCGTCCATTCAGCACCTCATCTCTTATCTTCAGGATCTGACACAGCAATGTATCATCCCAGGTTCTGTCTTTTCCCGGTCTTTTCCTGACAGCAAATATCAGCTGCGTCTGCTGTGTTTCATATGTATACCTTCTGAGATACTGTCCGGCATCGTCTATAGCCTGGGCAAGGGAAGTCCCCGCAGTTTCAAAGAAGCGAAATCTGCGTTGGTCTTTCAGTTTATAGAAGAACATATCGTAATTTGATATGTTCAGGCACTGATCAACATTGATCAGATAGCGAAAACTCTCTGACATGACTTCTCCCTGCCGGTTTCAGTTTTTTCGGTTATCTGCCTCTGTATCGGATATTCGTTATACGGTCATACTGAGCCTTGATCTTCTGACCTGCGACATCGAGCTTTGACTCGTCCTTGCCGGCAGCTCCGATATTGCTGTTGTTATAGATCTTCCTCAGTACCTTTCTGGTCGCAGCGTCCACATTGTCGACGTTTCCGTCAAACAGCCTGCTGCAGTATTCCCAGATAACGAGGAGCAGTCCTGTGAACAGACCGTTGAAGTCATCCTCGTCCATCGTGCTCATCATTTCTGCGAATATGTCGATGATGTTCTTTTCCTCTGAATAAGCTGGGCCTGTGGGGACCTGTGAGAGGTCGAGGACGAAATCATCCTGAAGGATATTGTCGAACAGTGTCTGAGCATCACTGGATGCCTTCTTCTGCGTGGCTGTGAACCTTGCGTAGTTAAGAAACCCTTTCTTGAGACGTCCGTTGAAGGCCAGTGCTTCGTAGAGATCAGTGAAACTGTTGCCTATCGGCTGTCCGCAGGAATTGATCAGTACAAGGCTTCCTGCTGTGTTCGCGTACCATCTCAGCACGTTCTTCCTGCTTCCCTCAGCCTTTTCCCTGAGTCTGACTACCTGATCCATTCCCAACGCATAGATGAATGCCTTCCTTCTGTCGTCCAGGTCATTTCTCCTGTCAACAGGATCGATTGCGGGGATGAATCCCTCTTCGTTCCAGTATCTGTTCAGGTGCGGGTTGATGACGGTCTTGAACGCGTCCACATCGACTATGCTCGGCTTCTTGCCGATCTGGCTGAGTCTCTCGTTATAGTTCTGTTCGTTGACGGAACCTCTCTTGTATTTTGTAAGATCGGTTATCAGCAGCTTGTACTGCGCTCTGAGGCAGGTGATCTCATAACGAGAGAATTCCTCGTCAAGGATCACAGACGGATTCACATTATGAGTGGTCTCGCGGTTTCCTTCCGGAGCATATGCGTCCTTGGTCAGTCCTGCATCAGGTCTGTCATCGTCATCTTTCATGGCGCATTCCGGATTCATCGCGACAAAAGCCAGTTCTGCATTTTCTTTTTCCGACTTTCTTTCGGAGGCGACTAGAGGAGCTGCTCCTTTCAGCGCTTCATTGATCCTGTCTCTGATGTAGCGTTCTCTTCTGAGCTCTTCTCTTCTTTCTTCCGTGACAGAACTGTCTTCATCTTCTTCACGATCAGCGGCGCTCGCTCCGCGGATGGCCATCTCTTTCTGCAGAGCTTCGATGATGTTCATGTTGAGAGCGGCTTCTTCCTTGGTCCTTACGCTTTTCCTGATATTATCTGCGACTGCGACCTTGAAGACCCTGCTCAGTTCTTCCTTCTTCTCCTTGTCGTGACGCTCCTGCTGTTTTTCAGAGACGACTTTGCCGACAAGGCTCATATCCTTTTCAAAGACCTTGTACAGACTGCGGAAAATGGAAAGTTTCGTGTCAGCCGGAAGCTCCCTGTCCGCATCCTGCATGTATTCGTCGCAGAGCACTTCAAGACATGCGCTGTCAAAGCATACCCTGATCTCTCCCAGCGAATCCGTTGCCGCTCTTCTCTCGATATCCCTCATCTTGGAGGTATTGTTTCTGATCATATTGTGTATGCTCGAGAAGAACACTTCGTAGTTTTTAACGATTTGATTCAGTCTTCTTACAGTTTCCTCATAGGTCCTGATCCTCAGATTTACCGAGAGATAGCGCTCGATATTTGCAGTCTGCGAACCTGACAGGGTCGCCAGCTGTTTCGCTATCTTATGAAGTTTTCTTCTGTCGACATTGATCCCGATCTCATCAAGCAGATATCTTAATCCGCTCTTGGATTCCAGTGCTCCAACCGCACGGTCGGCAGTCTGGATGCCCTCTTCTTTGGCGGAGAAATCCGCTTCAGCAAGATTCTCTACGTTCAGATCGATGTTGGCGTTCTTTTTGTTCGCTTCTATCTTCTTTTCAAGATCATTGATTATCTGATAGCAGAAATAGCGGGCTGTAAGCGGGTGCTTGTCGGCAAGTATCCTGTAGAGAGACTTGTCTTCCTTGCTTCCGGATTCAAGAAGCTTCAGCGTGGACGGGATCATGGAGTTTACTATCGAGTATGCTTTGCCTACCTGGTCCTCCGCTGCGTTCTGATAGGACCTCAGTGCGTTGTAAACGCGGGTGGTCTCTATCTTGGCTTCGTCCAGTTCCTCCATTCTGCTGAACTGCACATCGCATGCTTTCTTCTTGTTATCAAGATCAACAGCTGAGAGCACAGTATTGATCTCTTTTTCAAGATCCGTCACAAATGTGTTCAGGGATTTCTGATATCCTTCGTCGGCATATGCTTCGCTGTAAAGACCGGCCAGTGCCTGCCCGCGTCCGATCAGTTTTTTATACTGCTCGGGATATACGTCTTTAAGTTCCGGAATCTTGACATCTCTGTCCGTCTTCTGCTGCTGGATGGCATTTGCCTTCTCAGCGTCATAAAAGTCATCGATCAGCAGCCAGTCTTCCTTGATGATGCCGCTGACTGTGTTGTATGTTACATAGTTCTCAACATTCTTCTTGGGATATACCAGCTTGCAGAGGCCTGTACTGGCGTATCTGCCCATTCCTCCCTGCTCCATGTCCTGAAGCACGAAGTTGTCCACTACAGATGCCGCATTGTCGTGAACGGGAGTGAACATGTAAGTGAAGACCATGTTGGCAACGAGCTTCTCAACGCTCTCCAGAGCGGGCAGACCTATAGTTCCGTCATTGAAGGAATTCTCGATGAGGTACAGATAGTTATAGGGGATGTTCGCCTTGCCCTCACGGATCAGCGCTGCATCTTCCAGATTGAGCTCAGTCTGGTTCTCTTCCGGATCGGCATAAGGATCGATCACACGGGCAGTGTGGAGGCTGTCGCTCCTTACTTCATCGTTTTTCTTTCCTCTGCGCTCGTACCAGTCGAGTTCCAGTCTGTCTTCCACAGATCTGTCGTTCTGGGCTATATAGAACGCGTTCAGCTCCTTGAGACAGGAGTATGCATTTACGTGCATGGCACGCTTGTTTATATCGGAAGGCTGTGCTCCTTCTGTTATGTCTGCACCGACGAACATTCCGCGGATGATGACAGAATCAAGACCTACGGTGTGCTTCATGAGCTGACGGATGTACAGCGGGACCTGCAGGAATATACCGGCTCCGGTGCCTCCCGTGATACTTCCGACTATCATGACAGCAAGACTGCTGTTGTTCTGGCGGATCCTCTGGATCTCCTTGTCGATCTCCTGGAAGTCTCCTCTTTCCTCGGCAGCTATCGCGGCCATCCTGGAGATGGCGCGTATCTGTCCGGCGCCTTCCCTGAATCCCCTGTCCAGGAGATAATGGCTCACCGGGAACCATTTGCTGTATGATTCGTTGTTCTGCAGGAACTCGCGCACTGTCCTGTCATCACTTGTGCGCACGACACGCATATTGTGCTTCTTGAGTTTTTCAAGATCGAGGACATTGGTGTCCATTCCGACAAGCCCGACGTACTGTCTGTCTTCCTCGCTGAGCATGTCGCTTACTTGCGCAGCGATACGGCATCCTATTCCTCCGACACCTACGACAAGAGTCGGTATTTTGTTCATCGCCATGGCAGTTCCTCTCCTTTTTTATATGTATGTATATTTAATTGCTTTATTAACCGTCTATCTTCATGCTCCACATGGACATGTCATTTTCATTCGTACGGATGTAGAGCGGTGTCTGTCCCAGCATCATATCGTTGAGACGTGCGTTCCTCGGGATCTCACGAAGGCCGAGCATGATGAACTCGCCTGATATCTCCGGATCCTGTGCGCTCGTACCGTAGGAGAACTGTCTGGAAAGAGATCTTCCGTCGATCATAACGCTTCCGTCATCAGCCTTGAGAGTGACTCCGTTGACTCTGATCCTGTTCTCTCTTCTTATGAGAAGCATGTTGTATCCCTTGAGTTTGCCCAGTCTTATGCGCTTGCTGCCGACCAGCTGTCCCGATCCGTCGGTGTTTATCATATATGAATCGACTACGATCCGTTTTCTCGGGAACTTATCCAGAATGAAAAGATCGTAAACAAGCACTTTCAGGATGAACAGGAGCACCAGGACAGTCAGTATCGAGATAAAGGTATCTGACAGTCTGGGAACAAGCGTAAAATGGCCATCCGCCTTGAGGCTGTCATTTCTGATGACGCTCACCTGGACTTCATAATCACCGGATTTGAGCATCGACCAGGTGAACCACATGGGCTCAGTGGGATATAGGACGAATGTACCGTCATCTTCCAGCTTCAGGGCACATCTTACCGGGAAGATGCATTTTACTTTTTTGCCTGAACATGTGATGCTGTCTACCTTAAGGTCGATATCGTTCTCCTGCAGCTGCTGGGCATTGAGCTTCGTGCCGTCGAGGAGGATGCTGAAGGTGATGTTCCCTTCGTCATATCTGCCCTGCTTCAGGTATTTATGATTGAGACGGCTCCTGTAATACTCCAGCGGATCCGGCTGTTCTGCCTTGATCGTGATATGCTCGAGTATATAGCTCAGCCTGAAGAACCTCTCAAAGACCAGCGGAGCGAATCCCGGGATCTGCATGACCCCTCTGATGATGTTGCCGCCCTCCTTGAGCTTTATCCCTTTCAGTTCCTGACTGGAAGAGGACCCTTTATTCGTTCCGTCCACTTCATACTCGACAGACCATTTCACTCCCTGGGGAAGATTCCCCGGAAGTATAGTCTGGTCCGTTCCCGCGATGACCGGACGCAGATAGATATCTATCGAGTCGTCTGTCTGCAGATCCTTAAGGTCTGTTATCAGATCTCCTCCGCGGTAAAGGTCTATCTTGAGGCCTATGGCGGGTTCGATCTGTATCGTCACCTGATCCTTTGATACAGGTTCCGAGAAAACTATGGTGTACTGTCCTGCAGGTATGACCTGCGTTTTGTTGGCCGAATCCTTCATGACAAGGACTCCCGCCTTTCCCTGCAGAATTGTCCCCGTCTGTCTGAACGGATCTATGGAACTGAGCCCAAGATTCCTGACCAGTTTGAGTTTTCCTTCATTCGTTTCCGCTGAGACGATCTCCGCCTGTGATCCCTGAAGGAGCACCGAGATACTGTACAGCGGGAGATTGGAGGATACCTGTATCGTATTGCTGTCGACCTGCACGATATCAGGAATGGCAAGCCTTCCTGAGATGAGGTTCGCCACATCCTTCATGGTATCGTTGATAGACTGGTTCGTGTCAGCATGGAACGTGTACAGTCCTCTGTCGGGATCTCCGGTCGCTCTCGCCGCTCCGGGTCCCATTCCCATGTAAACGACGTTGAGGCCGGTGCCATTGGACATGCTGTCGCCGCGTATGCTCTCCAGCTTGCTCTGGAGATCCATGCTCATCTCTATCTCTCCGTCAGTCAGGATCACGAGCCAGAACTGCGCTGACGGATCCTTCTCGCCGGATTCTCTCAGCTTCTCCCAGGCAGTGTCGATAGCCTGGCCAGGTGTCGATCCGGTATGGTTCCAGTTCTGTATATTCTGAATGACTTTCTCGATATTGCCCAGATCTACCTTCTCAGCCTTGGAAGGAGAACTCATGTATGTAAGATACAGTTCGTCCTGCTCGTTGAGAAGCGCGATCAGCGCCTGAGTAGCGTAGTTGGCATATACCCAGCGGTCACCTTTCATGCTTCCTGAATCGTCATATACGACGGATATTATCTTTTTCGCAGCCTGTACCTCGTCTCCCTCCGCTGCTGCGGGGAAGGCAGCGGTCATAATGATCAGAACGCAAAGCAAAAGAGAGATTATTCGATTCAGTTTCATAACAGTCCCTTTTAGAGTATTCGATATCAGTATAATTATATTTGTATTACCATCATTCTTCAACGAAGCTGTCGGTTTTAAGCCCTTTCTGCACGGTCTATTTTTGCACGGGATCCCCTGCTGTCCTGCCTGTCAGAGGCAGGCGTTTTCTTTAATGGTTGAACGGTCCATGATACAATATTCCCTGGTGTTCTGCCGTTTCCCGGGAACCTGTATTTCCCCTTACAGGATCCTGTTTCAATAACCGGAATATCTGTTCAGGAGGACTCAATGAAGACTAAAAGAGTATGGCTGGTGTTCGCCGGTTGCATGCTGATGTACGGTGCCATGATGGGTATCCTGTTCAACTGCGCAGGCGTCCTTATAAACGGAGTCATCCAGTCGGAAGGCTATACCAGCAACGATCTCGCGGGTTACTATTCGCTGAGAAATCTTGTATCTCCTATCGCGATGCTCTTTACTGCGAGGCTCCTGACGAAGGTCAATATCAAGCTCATGACCGTTCTTGTCGGCGCCATCGGATCTCTGTCATTCCTTCTCATGTCATTCTATTCCGCACCATGGCAGTGGCTGATATCAGGGATACTCCACGGAGTCGCTTCCAGCCTTGTCATGCTTCTTCCTACTACAGTCATCCGCAACTGGTTCGTCAAGAACCGCGGCACTTTCATGGGAGCCTATATGATGCTCTCAGGCGTATTCGGAGCCGTCTTCAACCCCATCACCGGACGCATGATCGAGAATATCGGATGGAGGGCTACAGCCCGTATCCTCGCTGCCATTGCTTTCACTTCCGTTCTGACAGCTTCACTTCTTATAGAGCGCAGGCCTTCCGACGTAGGCGCCTTGCCGTACGGCGGGACCGAGGAAGATCTGATACCGGATGTCCGTGCCGCCGGAGCTGCCCCGAAACACGTTCCTTTCAGATTCAAGATATATCTATTCATCTTTTGCTGTGTATCCATCGCCGGTCTTTCCATCCAGATGGTATCCTACATCCCGCAGTACACCTCTTCTCTTGGCTATGATCCAATGTTAGGAGCAAGAATGACATCTGTTCTGATGATAGGCAACATGTCATCCAAACTGCTTTTCGGATTGTGCAGCGACTATCTCGGACTCTGGAGGAGCATTCAGTTGTTCCTCATCCTGATCGGCTCAAGTATGGTGCTCCTGACTGCAGGAAGCGGAGTCCCGGTCCTTCTCTATTTAGGAGCTCTCCTGTTGGGTTTCGGCTACATGAACGGCGTCGCAAATTCTCTTGTGTCGTCGGAGCTGTTCGAGCCAGACCAGTTCGAGGTCCAGTACAGCAGGATCAACGTGTTAGCCAACCTGTCTGCTGCGGCCATTCCGTCCATAGCCTCCGGAGTATATGACAGCACCGGGAGCTTCAAGCCTGTTTTCGTATTCCTTGGAGTCTGGCTCTTCGCTGCCGTTATTCTCATAGCTCTGAGAGAGAAGCTCGGAATAGTGAAGAAAGACCGCTGATACGCAAAGCCGGCACCGATCCCGATACGCCAGCTTTATCTGATCGTATTTTCGTTAAGTTATCAAAGGAGGAGCAAGGATGATCCAGAAACTGTATGATCTCGCATTTAACAAAGATGTCTCTGCCTTTGCCTGGGATCTTTACTGCGGAGTTTCAGACGGATCCATATCCCTTTCCGATCTTATCTCCCTTATTAAGATGCTTGGACTGGCGGAGATACGCTGTTCCAATGACGAAGACTCAGATCCCTGGGCGTTCCTGACTCATGAGGATATCTTGAACAGCTGTTCTGCTTTCACATTCTGTGTCCTTAAGAAAAGGATCCTGACCGGTTTCTGGAGAACGGAAAACGGCATCTTGTCAGACGGGAGAACAGAGATCTCTGTCTCTTCTCTGCGTGAAGTTTTTCCTGCGGATCCTTCCGCATACTATGATCCTGCTTCCTGGTATCAGAACAGGCTCGACGAGATCGAAGTTCCCGACAGCGAAAAAGAGACTTTTCTTCTTGCCCCTCTCGACTATATTACGGAAGAGAACGCGCTCGTCGTATTCAATCTGCTCATAGGGATCTCGGAAAACAGACTTTTCTCGGCTGATTCCCTGAAGGATGCCCAGATCTTCTTCCCTGAGCAATGTACACATGAACAGTTCGTCAAAAAACTGTCCGCCTCAAACCATACGCAGTATCTCTATTTCTTCCTGGAAAGCGCCAATCCCGACGAGATGGCAAAAGAGGGAGATGCGGGGAGCCGTGCAGAAGAAGCCCTGACAGTCAGAGAAGCCGTATTCGCTGCGACCGAGCAGGATTTCTGGCTCTGTCAGCGGATCACTTTCCCTTATACCGTTTATATGCTGCTCACAGAGCAGACCCCCGATCCCGGATTCCTGCCGGATGAGCCGGATCCTGATCCTTCATCGGATGAGCGGTTCAGCGAGGAAGACCGGGCAATACTGGAAAAAGCTGCTGCCGGCAATCCAGAATCTCAGAACACTGTCGCAGATCTGTACCTTTCCGGAAGATATCCGGACGAAGACGGAAAGAGGGCTGCTCACTGGCTGAAGCTGGCTGCAGAAAACGGCGTTGCCTCCGCTCAGAGCAATTACGGCGTAGCCCTTCAGAGAGGCCTTGGCGGTATTGAGACAGATAACTCAGCCGCCATAGACTGGTTCCTGAAAGCCGCCGAACAGGGCCTTCCTGAAGCTCAGCTCAACCTGGGTCTGGCTTATTCTGCCGGAAGAGGCACGGAAAGAGATATCTCCGCTGCTACGGAATGGTTCCGGAAAGCTGCTGACGGCGGGAACGAGATGGCAAGGATGATACTGGAGAACGGGCTGATCATCAACAGCTGATAATACCTGCACATAAACAGCAAGAGCTACCGATATCCGGTAGCTCTTTTCTTATAGGATCTCTTTTTTAATACTGATCAAACAGTCTCTGCAATTCTTCTGCCTTTGCGCCTTTTGCGATCGCAAGTCTCAGCAGTATCGCCGCCTTCTGAGGTGACAGATTGTTTGCTGCTACAGTATTGCGGCACAGCAGATTCTCGGGAACTATGATGCCGTTATCCACTCTGGAGCTCACTACTACAGGGACTGTAAGCTCTTCTATCACTGCCTTGTATCTTTCACTGAACTCACCTGCTCCAGCTCCGGCTATCACTATGCCTTCGGAGTTCTCTGCCGCAAACCGGATTATCTCCGGATCGGAATCCACTGCAAAATAGATGACAGATACCTTCGGGAATTTTTTAAGTCCGGTCAGGCTGAACTCGGTCGATGTCGTGTGCAGTCTGGTAGGTGTCTCGTAGATGAACACCTTTCCGTCCCGGATCACTCCTATAGCGCCAAGCTCACCGGATGACAGGGCAGTGACATGATAGGTACTGGCCTTTGACACGGATCTGGCTGAGAATATCCGGTCTGAGAAGACGACCAGAACTCCATGTCCCTTCGCCTCCTCGCTGGAAGCGACACATACCGCGTCGTACATGTTTATCGGCCCGTCAGCGGATATGGCGGTAGACGGACGGATCGAGCCTGTCAATACTACAGGTTTATCTGTCTTCACGGTCAGATTGAGAAAGTAGGCTGTCTCCTCCATAGTATCCGTTCCGTGAGTCACCACGAAGCCGGCGACCTCAGGTCTTTCAGCCATGCGGTTTATCGTATTGGCCAGATCAATCCAGATCTCGCTCGTTATGTCATCTGAATTGATATTGCATATCTGTATGGTCTCTATCTCTGCCAGTTCCATGATCTCCGGGATCGTCCTTATCAGATCATCGGCTGTGAGAGTCCCGGGCTGATAGCCTGCGGTCTTCCCCTCCTCTCCTATCCCTGCGATGGTCCCTCCTGTCGCCAGTATGACAACTGTCTGTTTCATATGCTTTTTCCTCTTCTAACATCATTGGATCGTTTCTCTGTATCCTTGATCATTTCAGTCAGCAAGTGCATCACTGATCCTGCCTGCAAGTTCTTCGTTACCGCTTTCACTGAGATGCATCCTGTCAGGCATATAGAGATCGCTCCGGCGGTCCATATCCTCCATAGAGATAATCGATACTCCCTCTGTCTGCGGTGCGTCTCCTTCACTGTCGACTATGAAGATCTCATGTCCTAAACATATCTCTGCAAGCTCATTGTAGTGCTCCTCTGTAAGATGTATGCTGCGGTCAAACACGAACACCACTCTGTGAGCAAGCTCTCCGCTCTCCGCTGACAGTCTCACTGCATCCAGCAGATCCGAGGCATCCCCGGTCACCACACTGATCTCTGCATCACTTAGAGAATCATGCAGGAAAGGATATACCCCAGTGACCAGGTCGTTGCCGTAGAAAACGGTCTTCCTGAGCTGCTGCTGTTCATGCTCTGCTATCGCGGCGTCTACCTTCTCCTGCCATTCTTCCCTGTATGCTTCGCAGACTTCATCAAAGACCGCCTGCGCGAACGCTCTCTGTCCGGAAGAAGTAAGGTGTATGTTATCTGCTATGAAGTATTCTTCATGGCCTCTTGACTGCTCATACCAGTCAACGATCCTGAGATTGTTCTTTCTCTCTGCCAGCGATTTCACGCTGTCATTCACCCACAGCATATGCCTGTTCGTATTCGTGATCCAGAAGACCTTTTTGCCGGAGAGCCTGTCGACTATGTTTTCACGGATCCTCTCCGGTCCTTCTCCGTTCGCCCCGAAGTTGAATATCACGACATCTCCGAGAAGTCCCCTGTTTTCTATGGAAGATATTATGCCGTCCGCGACATATGAAGTGCGTGACGTTCCCGTATCGAAATAGCCGTTCGGGAACTGTTCGTACAGAGCGGGCAGCGCTCCCATCATTACGGAATCCCCAACGCCTACTACATGCAGCTGTCTGACAGCCTCCCTGAGACTCTCTTCTCCGTCAGAGAATGAATCGAGCATCTCCTGCCAGTCTGCTTCTTCCTGCTGTCTGCGCTGCTGTACCTCTTCCTGACGGCGCAGCATCTCTGCTTCTATCTCACCCAGCTGGGCCTCCAGCTCCTTCATCTCACGGGTGTGGTCTTCTGCCGAAGCAAATACCGCTGCTCCTGCAAGAGACAGGACCGCTATCAGACAGAGACATACCGCAGACAGAGCCTTCTTTTTGCTCAGAGTCTTGATATCAAAATCTTCTGCCTTCTTAAGCAGAACTGACACTACGACAGTCAGTGCTGCAGCAAGCATGCAGCCTCCAGAAGAGAGCACCGTCTCTCCGGACGCCACTTGTCCTGTAAGTTCCTGTATGAGAAAGATAACAGGATACTGGACGAGATATATCTCATAACTCAGTCCTGACAGTGTACGGAAAACTCTGTCATGGTCCTTTTTAGCTCTGTTGCCTGTTCCCGCCCAGAGTATACCGAATCCCAGAAAAGCAGTGACAGGCAGTGCCCAGAAGGCCGAGCCGTCTCCACAGAAGATCATCAGGATCATCCATACCGTCATGAACAGCCAGAACAGCGTCTGTCTGTCTCTGGTCTTCAGTTTCCCCTTTTTACCGGATCTTGTCCTTTCATTCAGAAGAAAACCGAAGAGAATGCCAATAAGATATGCATGTACTCTTGCGAATGTGCCGTAATAGGCACGCATCATCTCTCCTTTGGAGAAAAGAACTTCCATGCAGAACATGCTCAGAATCGCTGCGGCAGAAAGTGCGCAGTAAAACGCTCTTTTACCTTTCTTTTCTCTGAGTTTGGAAAGCAGTATGAAAACTGCAGGAAACAGTGCATCCAGCTGCAGCTGGATGGCCGCATACCAGAAATGTATGAACGGAGAACTGATGTGACGTGCAAAGTAATCTGTGCTCGCGGCGATCTGCCAGAAGTTGTTGTAGCCGAGAAGCACGGAAGCAGTCTCCGGCTTGAGATTTAGCCAGATGATATCCGGAAACAGAGAAACAGTGAAAACTGTTATCAGAGTCACTGCTGCAAGCGGCAGATATATCTGCTTCAGTCTTTTCAGATAATAAGCTCTTACTGAAAACCGTTCCTGCTTCAGCGCTGATGTTGCTGACAGGAATCCGCTCAGCATGAAGAATACGCATACCGCGAGATATCCGCCCCGGAGCAGGCCGAAATGATAGAGCAGGACTCCTGCACAGGCGGCAGACCTCACGATGTCAAGATCATGAAAGTATACCGCTTTTGGTCTTCTGTTTTTGTTCTTCCTTTTCTTCATGTTCCGCACCGACGGAAGGGGCTGTTTCACTTATTAACAAAAGCGGCTGTCTGTCAGAGCAATGAACAGGGACAGCCGCTTTTTTCTGTTTATCTTGTTTCTCGGATCTCAGGCTTCCGGATCTTCAGCTGCTTCTTCCTCAGCTGCAGATGCATAGAGAGGAGTCGTAAAGTCCGGATCTTCCTTTTTCCTGCGGATATAGAAGATCATATAGATCCAGTATACCAGGCATCCGGCTGCTGCCAGCAGAGAGAAGGCTCCCATGAGTTCCGGAGCTTCCTGCCTGAGACCGAAGTTATACAGTCCGTGGATTATTATCGTGACAGCCATGGTAAGGACTCTGTAGATATTCTTTCCGGTCTTGGTATATTTGCCCGCATACCATCCTTCGATCAGTCCGAAGGAAACATGCATCATGCTGAGTCCTCTTATGAGCATCTGTCCGGCATTCATAGAAGGGATATAAAAAGCGCTCTCAAGGATCTCGAAACCAATACTTGAAATCGTGATATAGGTTATCATGTCGAGCCAAGTGACGTTATCACGGTTCTTCTTTATCGTTTTATATCCTATGGAGACTTTGACAAGTTCTTCCACGAAAGCGTTGATGACAAAACATTTGATGAGCTCCATCCATGCGGGGCTGAGTATGTCTTTAAGTCCTAAAGCAGAAAGTCCCAGAGAAAGCACGAGATCCAGAATGAATATCGGAAATCCCGCAAGCAGACCTCTGAAGAGAGTATTGCGGCAGTTCTTTTTGTACTCTTCGTTGTCTTTTTTAAGATTCCTCAGATAGAAATAGTAAAATACGCTCGGGATAAGACTTACCAGAAAAACCACTATCACGATCATTGGTTCTCTTCTCCTGTTTTATTCTTTTCTGACTGCTGTTGCTCACTCTATACCCTGCTGCTTGCACCAGATATCCATTACCAGATCGACGGGAAGATGCTTAACAAGCTTCACCTGACGTCTGACAGGCGCTCCGAGTATAGAGACCGTTTTCTTTTTCTCAAGATCCTTCATCGCCTGCTCCGCCACTTCATTGGCTTCATACCACCGGTCAACATAGCGGATATAATCGTCATGACCGGCGTGTTCCTGGAACTCCGTCTTTATCCATCCGGGACAGACACACATCACGTGTACCCCTCTCGGTCTGAGTTCTCTTCCGATAGCTCTTGAGAGGCTGAGCACATAGCTCTTGCTGGCTCCGTACACTGCCTGATACGGCACCGGCTGCCAGGAAGAGTTTGATCCGACGTTGATTATGCTGCTTCCGCTCTTCATGTAGGGAAGGCTGATGTGGCACATGGCAGTCAGCGCTACCGAATTGAGCTGTACGCTGTTCAGAAGCCCTTTCAGTTCCTTCTCTTCGAAAGGTCCGAACACTCCGCACCCCGCCGCATTGCAGAGCAGTGATATCTCCGGTTTCTCTGCTTCCAGCATAGAGCGGTATTCATCAAAGGATTCCGGATCGGAGAGATCCATGACGACCGGACGGACTTTATTCCTGCATTCAGAGGCCAGTTCCTCCAGTCTCTCCTTTCTTCTTGCGATGACCCAGATCTCGTCGAACTCATATTTTCTGTCGACAGACCTTACTAGCTCTCTGCCTATGCCGGCGGAAGCGCCGGTCATTACTGCAATCTTCAAGAAGATAACCCTCCGATCCTTTTATCTGTATTTATGTCTTTCAGTTGTCTGCACGGTTATAGCCGTTCTTCATGTGCATGCTGGCGTCACGCAGAACATTGTTCAGTGTGTTCGTAGTCTCCTTCTTCGCCATCTCACACAGTTTCTCGTTGGCCTCAGCAAGGACCTTGACATCCTTGCTCTCGGCAAACTTGGCGTCATATTCTCTGATGATCTGTCTTCCCTGAGTCGCGATAGTGCTCTGGTAGCGCTCGATCATCTGGATACATGTGAAGTAGTTGTCATCTGCCAAGGCGCCGATAAGTCTTGTCGCCCAGTAGTAATTCTCGGTGGACACATCCGCGGTCACATCGTTCAGATACTTCGGCATCTTTTCCACGTTGGTATAAACGGGCAGGAATGCTCCGAACGCTGTGGATCCGAAGCAGATCCACTCCACTCCCTTCAGCTCATCGGGAACGTTGTTCCTGATCTGGCATATGGAGGTCACGCCTGTGCGGTTGATGCCGATAGAGCGGTAGATGCCTCTCTTTCCGGTGTTCTGCGCGCTGTACGGATCATAGGGAGTTCCCTGGTAGTGGGATGAGAGCATATATGCCACGTCTTCAGCTGTCACCTTCCTGTCCGGAACGAGACCCCAGGGAATGTTGTCACTCTGCGGATTGAACTCCGCGTCGTCTCCGTCCCACTTGTGTGAGAAGGGGGTAAGATAACGGCCCATGAACCAGGCTCTTGGTGTGTTGTATATATGGTCGTTGTCGCTGTGCGATCCGAAGATGTTTCTGGGATTGAACTTTCCGTCAGTGTTCAGATCCAGGCAGTTGTCTTTGATGAACTCTCTCAGATCTGCGGAGCACATATGGTCTTTCTTCTTGCCGAACGCATCGTCGAGGTCGAACTCATCCATACCGAACTGGTTAGGTATGATGGCACATACATCGTCCGGAACTCTCTTGGCCATCCAATGATGTCCTCCGATGGTCTCAAGCCACCATACTTCGTTCTCGTCATTGAACGCTATCCCGTTCATTTCATATGTTCCGTATTTTTCAAGGAGCATGCCCAGTCTTTCAGCACCTTCCCTTGCACTCTTGACATAAGGCAGAACGATGTATACGAAATCCTCTTCTCCGATCCCGCCGGGAACATCTTTCTCTTTTCTGGACTGCGCTTTGCGGAGCCTCACCAGAGGATCGGCCGCAAGCACTCTGGGGTTGGATGTTATGGTCTCGGTAGCAGTCATTCCAACATTAGCTGCGTTGATACCTGTTGCCGCCCATACTCCTCTGCCCTTTTCCACTCTCGGGCTGGCTGTATATCTGATCGGATCATCCGGCAGCTCTATTTCGAGCTGAGAGATGACGTTCTTATATTTCCTGGGCTGTTTATCCGGTGTTATAACCGTCAGATTCTTGACATCGAAGAAACCGTCGTCGGTCCTTGCGATCATCGTTGATCCGTCATTACTGGCTTTTTTTCCTACCAGCACTGTGGTGCATGACATTGAATTACCTCCGATTCAGGGCTGCTGCCC
>JAEEGL017050940.1_pt1 | contig 16465 bp, 20 predicted proteins | sample 9134231 | NCBI WGS metagenome assembly JAEEGL01 (sample SAMN16246548, study PRJNA631951) | gut metagenome | biome: gut microbiome; feature: rumen; material: fiber-attached | host: Bos | place: Iran: Karaj | collected 2018-10
TAGATAAACTACCTATTCTTTGATCTTTGAACTGCTCCATACCAAATCTTTTAACAACTTTATCAATTCTATCATCGATAGTAGATTTATCTAGTTCATAATAACCAGCACACATCTTTAACAATTCTACACAAGATATATCTTTATATAATTTTGTATTACCTGATAAAAATGTAATACTCTTTTTTATCTCTATTTCATTTTTCTTAAAAACTTTTTTATCAATAATAATTTCACCACTAGTAGGTTTCATTATACCTGCTATCATTCTAAGAAGAGTAGTCTTTCCTGCCCCGTTAGGCCCAAGTAGTCCAACTATCTCACCATCTTTAACATCGAAAGAAATATCATTATCTGCAAAAAATTTAATTTTCTTCTTTTTATCAATATTCTTTTCAAATTCTTTTGATACATTTTTTACTTCAATCATGTAACCTCCTATTACCTAATTTTTATTTTAGAATAATTAGAATCATACTCATTTATTATTTTATTATTAACGAAAAAAACTTCATACTCTGAATTTGTATTTTCAGGAATACTTCTAATTGGTTCAGTAATTAAATCAATATTTTCGTCTCCTATTTTTACATCGTCCCCGTATATAGATTTAAATTCAAGAAGGAATTCAACAGTTGAATTAGAATCTAATCCTCTATATGCACATAATTCAGCTAAATTATACATTTTTTCATATTTTTCATCTATTTTTGGCCTTGGACTAAATAGTTTAATCTTATCAATCATTAAACATAGAAGAGATACATATGTGATTTCATTTTTATCCATTGCCTGTAACATCTTACAAAAGTTACTTGGGCTGACCATAGCGCTAGGCAAACAATAATCATCAGACAAAAGCTCCGCCAATTTGCTCTTTACTTCTACATTACTAGCCAAAAGTTTTATTAGTTCTGGAGTGATAAAAAATTGATGAAAAGATGCAAGTTGTCTTAATTCTTCTGGTAGTTTTTCAATATCACCTTTATAAACAGAAAAATCTTGTTCTTTATTAGGTTCAATTAAGTACTGAGCAAGAGCTTTAAGCTGGGTCGCTAAATGAAATAAGAATTCTACATTAACATCACAATTCTTTTGACCAGCATATCTTGATTCTTCAAAAGTCCTTTTATGTTTATCTACCCAACCATTAAATTCATCTGGAGTTAAAAAATGTGCATTATCTATAAGTCCTTCCTCCATCAAATAATCAATAAGAGATACACTAGATCTTTTTTCAGTTTGCTTGCTCTCAATTGATTCCATTCTTAACTCTAAGATTGCTCTTATTCTTGGAGACAAATACTCAATAAGTCTATCAAGCTGATGACCATTTCTTTTTATTTTTTGTCCTCTATTACCATTATTATAAGTATTACCAGCTTCATCAATATAAATAATATCACCATTTGAATATCTACATAGTTCACCATCACTATCATATTTTGGAAAAGTAACTACACCACTTGCAGTAAGATACTTCCTATTCCCTTTTGAATCTACTGCATAATCTTCATTTTTTAGTAATTCCCATAGTTCATCAATACTTGTACCTGGAACATTGTGCTCATATATAAATATAGCTTTTAAAAACATTTCACAACATTTAGCTAAATCTGATGCAATAGCGTGAGCAACATCATAGATTTTTTTAGGATCAGATAACTCTCCTCTAGCTATTTTTCTTTCAATATGTTCTAAATATAATTCTTCTGCTTCATAAAAGCAACATGCTTCACCATAAGTTCTTTCAGCAGATTCTTGAATATCACTTAAATTAGGAACATAAGTATTTCTAGAATCTATTTCACTAGGCCCTTTCATATAATCACCTCAATATCATATAATTTACAATACACACTTATATTATACTATTAAATATCAAATAAAAACTAGCATAAAGCTAGCATTTACATTTTTTATCTTTTTAAAGTAATATGTGCTGGGACACCATCTTTATAGATTTGTTTAACCTCTCCTTGAATAAGTGGTCTCATATAATCAATTAGCTCTTGTCTAACATAATTATGATCCATATCTATCCATTCTAGAGGTATTTTCTTTTCTACATTTGCTATTTTATGAATATCATCGAATACTTCATATTTAATCTTATATGGATTATTTGATACACGTCTCATAATAACCATCTTTCCAGATTCACCTTTATATGCAAGTTCAGCACCTTTAACACCACATTTATATGCTTCATCTAAGTCTGTTTTAGAAGCCATATGAGCAGCTGCTCTTTGAAGTGTTGAGAAAATAACTGGTCTAGTTTTAACACCTAATTTATTTTTTAATATCTTACAAAGTACATCAGCACATCCAGTTAACTCTTTATGACCAAATGAATCAACAAGTAAGTTAGAATCTGTTAATTCACAAACATATTGATCATCAGTAGTCTTAAGCCCTTCTGAAACTGCAATAACAATTGATGGTTTCTTCTTTAATAATTCTTCTATATCTTTAACAAATTTATTAACATCGAATGGATATTCTGGCAAGAATATAGCATCTACTCCTGCACAAGATTCATCTTTACAAAGAGCACTTGCTGCTGTAAGCCATCCAGCATGTCTTCCCATTATTTCTACTATAGCAACAGTTGGTTTAGTTACACCATAGCAGTTATTATCTTGAATAATTTCTCTTATACTTGTAGCAATATATTTACAAGCACTACCATATCCAGGGCAATGGTCAGTAAGAGGTAAATCATTATCTATTGTTTTAGGAAGTCCTATAAAGTTTTGTCTCTTATTTTTTTGTAATGCATAATCTGATAATGATTCAACTGTATCCATTGAATCATTTCCACCGATATAAATAAATGAATCAATAGAATGCTTATCTAATATCTTAAATATTTTTTCGTAAGTTTCTTCATGTTCTTCTATACTTCCTAACTTAAAACGACAAGTTTGTAAAAAGCTAGAAGGAGTTCTCTTAAGTAACTCTAGATTATTTTCATCTTTAAAATAATCATCTAAATCAACTATACGCTCGTCTAATAACCCCTCTATTCCATTGACCATTCCATAAACTTTATCAAAACCTTGCTTCTTAGCACCATAATATACTCCAGCAAGAGTTCCATTAATTACAGAAGTGGGTCCACCTGATTGTCCAACAATTAATTTTTTCATTATATCACTCCTTTTCGTTTATAAATATATTATCAATTATATATGATATTGGTACAAAAGAGTACAATAAAATTACATTTTTTAATAAAAAAACTAGGAGGTTACTCCTAGTTTATATTTATTTCTTTTTAATTGTTAATATTGCAGGATTTACTGTTCCTTTTGTATCAGGATCATCTACACCAAATTGTTTGTTCCAGTATCTTTTATATTCTTCTCCATTTTTTGCAAAATGTGCAATAGCATTTGCTGATGCTCCAGCTAAGAAACCTGTTAATCCAAGTTCTTCGCAATAAACCTTATCTTCAGCTTCACCAAAAGGAACTCCCTCTTCGAATTTTTTCATCATAGATACAGTGGCTTTTACAACACAGAATGAATATCCATCATTACCATTTACTTCTACGAATTTTTTCCACTCATCAGCAAGTTCAGGTTTAATTAAAGCTAAACCTTCTCTCATATATAATTCTTTTTCCTTTTGAGCTTTTAAATTACTATTACGAACAAATTCTTCATATTCTTTTTTTGCTTTTTCTTGTTCAGCTTTTATTTTACCAGCAATTCTATCACCAAAGATTAATCTCCTTGCCTCATACATTTCTTCATCAGAACGTTTATCATAACCATATCTAACATTAGGGTTTGTATATAATACTTCACCATCTTTTGATTTGATTTCTTTTATTGCACATCCATATCCAACAAATGGCATTCCACATCCACCAACTAATACGTGTCCAAAGTCTTCAACTTCTTTTAATTTATCAACATCTACTTTTTCTCTTCCGTAATTCCAGTATGTATATTCAACTTCTTCACCAATATGTTCTCTTAATTTATTGAACATTTCTTGTGCGATAAGTTCTTTATCTTCTTCTCTTTGACGAACTACTTCATCAAAAGTCATATCTTTCTCTTTCATTGGTAAGAATGAACCAACTTGAGTTTTACAAACATACTTAATTCCATTGTTTTTCATATTTTTAATAAGAATATCGTAGTTTGGGTCATCTCCATATTGTTTGATTACTTCCTCTAAACTCATTCTTTTACCATAATAAATCCAGTTAGAATAATTCTTTGGTTCTGCTGTATAAGTTTCATCTCCATCTACAACACAATCTTCATCATAAAAACGGAATCCTTGCATTCTCATATCATTTTCTACTTTTAGTGGATCTCTATCAGCTACCTCTTCAGCATAAGAATCACTAAATAAGAATCCTCTATATATTTTTTCAATATAATGTTTTGTTATTTTTTCCATATCGTTTTCCCCCTAAAAACGCCATATATTATACCATAAAACTACCAAAAAGTCAATTTGAACGTTAATTACATATCCTAAAAATAGTATCAAAAAAAAATCAGATTTATATAATCTGATTTCTTCTATTGATTAACAATTAATATTTACGGAACGTTTCAGCAAAATATACTGGGTAGTATATCCCACCACTACCATCATTTACAGTAATAAGATACCACTGAGTACGTTTACCGCCAGTATTGAATACATCCCTTAAATTTAATATTTCACCATTTCCTAATAAAAGATAAGTTTCCATATTGACGCTATAACAATAAGCACTGTATTCTGCTACACACATATGGATTTTATCATCGCTCTTAGAATAAGAACATTCTACTTGTCCTCTAGTTCCGCTACCTTCGCATCTAGCTACTAGATGCTCATCACCATTCATACTCTTATAAATTCCATCATAAATAGCTACTACTCCTTTAACAGGAACATTTTCTCCCGTAGCTTTTAAAGTAACTTTTGGTAAATGATAGAACATCTGAAGTTTTCTAACTCCATTAGGGCCGCTATAATGTACTAATCCAAAATCACCATTAGTGAACTTTGTAAACGTAGATTTAAAACTGTTATGACCATAACCAGCGTTTTCTCTTCTATGATAATAAACTTCAAAATCTTCAATGTCATTGTAACTTAAATCATCATATATCTCATAAGTATACTTTTCATGATCAGCTGTATTAACAACACTTCTACCTGCAGTTTTTTCATCACCAAACTGGCAAGTACTTTCATCCATTACTCTAACTTTATTTCGCAAATTTATTCCAACACTAGTATCAACATCTTTAGAATTAGCAACAACCAAAGACGGATCTAACAAATCATCTAAAGTAATTGTAACACCCATATTAGATGTATCATTACTACCCCAGTAATAATCAAATGATTCACCATTATATGTAACTGCAACATAGGCAGATGTAAAAGCCCCATATGGACTTTCTCCACCACTTTCAACTTTTAAACAATTCTTAGGAATATAATACGTCGTATCGACATCAAATATATTATCAAGACCATTAACTAGTGTTTTACCAGAAGAAATATACTGTTTAGCAGTAATAATATAAGTTCTTCTCCTAGAATCAGATATATAAGTAGTTACAGAAGGAATAGCTACTAATAAAAGTATTCCTAAAATAATAATAACCGCTAATAACTCAATTAAAGTAAAACCTTTTTTATTATTCTTCACACACATAACCTTCTTTCTTCAAAGATTCAATTGTTTTTGAATAATCAGTAGTAGATTCTTTCATTTCACTATCTATAAAATCTTCACATTCTGTACCATTTTCTAGACAAATAGTTTCTTTAGTTGAAGTAATAATTGAAACTCCATCTTCGATCTCATTAACTACTTTAGTAACAGTTTTATCTCCATCCACTTTAGTACAAGTAGAGGTTTTATATTCCTTTTCACAACCAAGTAATAACCCCACACAGCTAAGAAGACAAATAATCATAAGACATTTTTTCATATTCTCACCTATCCTAAGTCAATTTTACTAAAAGCAGTAATAATAATCAACTTAAAATGGAAGGCACGATTTATTCTCATAGGAGATATTTTTTTCTATTAATTTGAACCAACATATAGTACTATATTCTTATAGGAGATAGTAATATGATAGAGATTAAAAATGTATCTAAAACATATAACGGACATATTAAAGCAATAGACAATGTAACTTTAGATATACCTAATGGGAAAATAATAGGATTCATCGGATTAAATGGAGCAGGTAAAACTACTCTAATTAAGATGATGACAGGAATATTAAAACCAGATAAAGGAACAATTAAAATAAACGGCCTTGATATTGAAAAAGATTCATTAGAAGCTAAACAAAACATTGGATATATAACTGATAGTCCTGATATGTTTCTTAGATTAACAGGTATAGAATTCATTAACTTTATTTCAGATATATATAAAGTTGATGTAAAAACACGAAAAGAAAAAATTAAATATCTAGTTAAACAATTTGGACTAGAAGATCTATTAGATAAACCAATGCAAGGTTACTCACATGGAATGAGGCAAAAGATGATGGTAGTAGCAGCATTAGTTCACGAACCAAGTGTATGGATCTTAGATGAACCAATGATTGGATTAGATCCAAGAAGTGCAGTAGCATTAAAAAAGATGATGAGAGAACACGTTAAAAATGGTAATACAGTATTCTTCTCAACACATGTACTTGAAGTAGCAGAAAAACTATGTGATGAAATAGTAATTATCGATAAAGGAAAAATAGTCTACTATGGAACTTTAGATGACTTAATAAAGAAACACAAGAAGAAAGACCTAGAAGAATTATTCTTAGAGGTAATTAATAATGAGTAATTATCTTGCACTTACTAGAGTATTTTTAAAGAATATTAAAATGTCTAAAAATAATAATAAAAGAGCTAAGATTATTTTTAACATTCTCATATTCTTCACATTCTTATTTATAATACTACCTTTCTTATTAATAAGTGCTATATTTGTATTTCAAACTACAATAGAATTAAAAGATATTAATTATGAAAGTGTCGGATTAAAACTAATGTGTTACATAGTAAGTATATTTACTTTCATATTTAGTTTTCCAGTAATACTGAATGAACTATACTTTAGTAATGATATAGAAAAATTACTGCCACTTCCTATTAAGCCAGTAGAATTAGTTTTTTCTAAATTTACCGCATGTTTTATTGTAGAAAACTTAATACAAGTTCTACTAATAATAGTAAGTATAATCAGTTATATATATGCTCTTGATTTAAGTATAGTTAATATATTTGTATCGTTAATTCAAATATTAACATTACCAATTATACCTATGATATATACTTCGATAATATGTTTAATCATAATGAACTTTACTAAACATATAAAGAATAAAGAAAATATTAAAAAGTTAGGTTCTATCCTAGTAGTAGGATTATTCATATTATTCTTCTTTATGGTTGGACTATTAAAAGATTTTAACTTTGAGTTATATATTCAAAACTTTGCAAATGGTAACCATCAGTTCTTTGATGTTATGAACATAATATTCCCACATATAGATTTATTTGCTAAGACAATTACTAATAACGACATATTATCTTTACTTATATATATTGGATTAAATGTAATATATATAGCAGTATTCTTATTACTAGCAAAATATATTTATCATAATAGTGTTATCGGATTATCTAGTAAAGATACTAAAGTAAAGAACAATTCAACAAAGTTGCTTAATAATATAAAGAGTAAATCAACACTAAAGTCATACATAGAAAAAGAGTTCAAAATATTAATAAGAACTCCAAGTTTCTTCATAAACTGTATTATCATTAATATAATATGGCCAGTATTTATATTAACTATCCATAAAATAGTTTTAACAGACTATGGTATAAGTGATATTCAATTAATGCTAATAGATAATGCAAATGAAATAAAAATATTATTATTACTAGTAATAAGTGGATTATCTATACTTATTCCTGCAATGAACTCTATAGCATCCACTTCGTTCTCAAGAGAAGGAAAACATTTCTCATTTATGAAATATATTCCAGTATCATATAAAGAACAGTGGCTTGCTAAATACTTGATAAGTATGATTATATCATTTATAGGTATAAACATATTTGCTACTATATTTTATATATTAATAAGATTAGATATACTAACAATATTAGTATTCTACATCATAAGCTTATTAGAAGTATCAGCAACTAACTTAATCGGTATGTATATAGATTCAATACAACCTAAATTAATATGGGATGATGAAAATAATGCACTTAGAGAAAACTTTAATACATTTATATCTATGTCAGTAGCATTGTTAATATTCGGAATAACATGTGGAACAACATATTTCTATTTATATAAACAAATACATATGTCATTCTTAGGAATATTACTAATACTTACCGTACTATCATTATTGTTAAATCTAATATTCGTATTAATTATTAAAAAGTCTGGATATAAAAATATAATAGAACAAGAAGAAACATAAAAAGATGCTAATACAGCATCTTTTATTATTGTTATTTTCTTTTTCTAGCTTTTATTAGTTTGTAATCATCTCTATCTACATCACTAGAAGTAATATCTTGGAAACCAGATTCATTAAGTACTTTTATTTCATTAGGAACAGTAAGTGGAATATCTAGATGATCATAATACTGTATTTGGTTTTCTAGTTTATATAATTGCTTATCTTCTACTTCTTGAGTTAAAGCTATCTTATCACAGTTAATAAACTGTCCATTATCTTTTAAACAATCAAGTACTTTTTTATATAATTTTATCTTCTCATCCTTCTTAAAATGATGAAGTGCAGATGTAGATATAACTGCATCATAATCTTTACCAAATTCTACTTCAAAGAAGTCACCATTTATAGTAGTAAAACGATCAGCAAAGCTTCTTTTCTTTAACTCTTCAAGCATTTTTTCAGATATATCTATTACTACGACATTTACATCTGGATACATTTCAAAAAGATGAATTAACTCAAGCCCAGTACCAGCACCTAAATCAAGTATTCTCTTAACACCTCTATCTAGACTATCTGCCAAAGCTTTCTTAGTATCCATAAACTCACTATGAACATTATCATATGTATCAATCTTCATATTGAAAAAGTCTCTCTGTTTTTGATTTCTATCTTGTAAATTCATATATCCCCCTATTAATACTATTAAACGAGCCCATATACAAATTATATCATAATATTAATAATTATCATTATAACTCTTTCTAAATTATTAAAAACTACACTATCAAAACATAATAAATTTGTTATTTATTTTGTTATTAACGCATTGGCGATAAGAGCTTTAAATAGTATAATATGTAATCGAAAAGAGGGGGAAAGGGATATGAAAAAAACATATAACCTAATATCAGTAGAAGAATTTAAAGACACATTAATGACATTAAAAGAAGACCTTCTAGAACTAAAAAAGAAAAACAGAAAATGGAACTTATTACAAAAAAAGTTAATGAAAAAGTTGAATTACTAAATACATTAAAATTAAAAAACGAAAAAAGACAAAAAGTTAAAACTTTATAAATAAATTAAAAATACACTTCTAAATTGAAGTGTATTTTTTTATTATATTTTATGACTATCAGGATTATCTATTTTGTCATTAAGATTTCTTATTATTACTTCTTTAATCTTTTCGAGATACTCATCAAAATTAGCTACAATTATTTCTCCATTTATAATCTTACTTAAAGTAACTTGAATAATTTCACTATCACTATTGTAAATAATTTCTTTAACATCGTCACTTAGATTGATATCTTTTAAAAGTAACTCTTTTAATAAATCACTCTTATCTTCTTCTAATAGTATATTAGGATACTCTTTAACAATTGATAAGAACGAATCCATAAAATGATCATCAGAAAATAATTTGTTAATATTATCTTCACTTAAAACTGAAGATTTTTTCTCTTTAGTAGATCCTCCACCAGAATTATTGCCATTATTATTACCATTATCTATATCAGTATTATCGATGTTTTCTTGTTCTTCTGCAAATTTAAGTAAGAAAGCATTCATTTCTTTTGACGATGAAACAACTGCATCCACATTCATTTTTAATCCAGGAATAAATGATGAAAGAATACCACAGTTTAATAATGGTTTAAAATCATTAACAAGGTTACTACAATCTAATTCTAAAGTATTTATCATTTCTTCATACTTAGAACAAATTGAATTAATCCCTGAAGTATTAATTTCTAAAGTATTTTCATTTTCCATTATAAACCTCCATTTTATTATTATTATTCACCATCTACTGCTTTATTTACTTTATCATCGTATTCTTTATATCCATTAACAACAATATTTTGTAGATACTCTACTAAATTATTATTATCATCTAAATAAGTATCAAAATCTTTCTTAAATTTATCAAAGTCAGTATAAACTTTATCAGCAGTTTTCGATTGCCAATAAGATTTTAATATTTCAGTATTATCCATTACAGTTTTTTCTATTTCTATTAATCTTTCTGAAAGATTAGATAATTTATCTTTTTCTTCATTTACTTTACTAGTATTAATCTCGATATTCATATAAATCTCTCACTTTTTCCAAATTATTTTTTAAAGTATCTTCAGATCTATAATGTTTATTAGACATTTCATCCATAAACATACTACAATCTTGAAGAAAAGTAATAAAATTATCTAGCTTTTCAATTTGAATAGACAAACTATTATTAAATTTCATATTAGCATTATCTTTCCAATCTTCACTTAATCTATCATATATTGATTTCATTTCTTTTTTTATCTCGTATATTTTTTCTGCATTTTCTCTATAAAGTAAAGATGTTTTATACATTTTTTCATAATCAATTTTTATATATCCCATATATTTCTCCTAAAATAATTATGCCTTATATGTATTTGATGAAGTACCTCTCGAATTTGTTTGAGAAAAACAATATTCCAAAAAGTTAGCATATGTTTTCCCATTAGCTGTGTATGGTTTAGTAAATATATCATCACCATATATATAATGTGGATTATCAACAAATTTAACTCCAGAATATGAACCTAAAGATTTATATAGTTCATTAGTATAGTTAATACTACGAGAGTCAAGGTTCTTACCTCCACCAGTACATTTGAATATAGTCACATTATTTCTTCCTAAGTTTGCTCTAGCTGTAGCAGCATCAATTCCAATTTCATCAAAGTTCTTAGCAATATCAATAGAATATAAACTTGCTACACTTGAGAAGTAGTCAGGATATTTAGTAGCCATATTAAGAGCTCCTTGCCCCCCTCCTCCTTGACCACTTATAGAAACTCTACTAGAATCACATTTATAAGTTTTAACATAACTATCTGATAATTCTTTTAATGCATCTAGATACTTATTATCATAAGTTCCTTTAGCTTGTAACTTTGGACATATTACTACACCAGACGCACTACCACCTTCATAAAGAATTCTAGGAAGTCCATGTACATTATAATATCCCATAGGTCCTTTATCTCTACTAGGCCATAAATGAAGATGAACTGGTAATCCTTCAGTAGTACTTATATTAGAAGGGACAAAAGCAAAATAATCAACTGTTACTCCATTAGAAGCAGTGAACTTGTATTCCTTATATGTTCCTGGAACTATATTAGTTAATTCCATACCACCTGTCGATCTTTCTTGCTGTTCTTCTTTAAGAGATTCATCAATCCCCATTAATTTATGTAACAAATCAAGAGCTTCTTTATGTTTATTATTAAATTGTACTGAATAACCCTCTAATACCGTCTTATCTTCAATTGTATCAGGATTATCGATTGTGGCTTTAAGTGTTTTAAGCTCCTTAATTAATCCTACTAATTTCTTAGAATCTGAAATAGCACCATTCAATTTTACATTAACTTCGTTGGACAAAAAATCAAGTTTGTTATCTACAGCATTTACTACTTGAAGAGAATCTTTCTGAGCTTTTCCTTTATAATAATATGATAAGTTTCCACTGAACTGATCATTGAATCTTCTAAAAGTATTGATTGATTCAAGAAGCCCATTAGATTTATTTTGTAATGTCTCTATATTATCACTCATATTATCATAAAAATTTAGTAGTTCAGTATTTATTAGAGCCATAACGCCACCTCGTTTTATTATCCAATTCTATCTTAATTTTATCACATTATAATATCTAGTAAAATAAAAATCAGGATTGCATCCTGATTTAAAAAACTATATATTTTTATTCATTTACAAAAGTATCTATATCATCTTTAGATATTAGACCAACGTTTCTTTTTACTTCTTTACCACCATCAAATAAAACAAGACATGGTATTGAAGAGACGTTGTATTTTTCTGCTAACTCATCTTCATTATCTATATCAATTGATACTACTTTTACATTTTCATTAGTTTCTGCAAATGATTCTATTAAAGGCTTTAACATCTTACATGGTCCACACCAACCAGCGTTAAAATCTACTAACACTTTTTTGTCACTTTTTAAAACTTCTTCTTCAAAGTTGTTTTTACTTACTTCAAAAACTTTCATTACATTTCATCCCTTTCAACATTCATAAGTACTTTATATAAAAGTGAATATAAAGCACTAGCTTCTTCTTTGGTCAAATCTATACATTTTCCCATTTCTTGAGGTATTATCTTTGCCTTATCTTTAAGTTTTTTTCCTTTATCAGTAATTGCTACTTCCAAGTTTCTTTCATCTATACTAGATCTAGTTCTAGTAATATAGCCTTTAGTTTCTAACTTCTTAAGAAGAGGCGTCAATGTACTAGAATCAAGTAGTAGTACATTTCCAATTTCTTTTACATTACTTTTTTCTTTCTCCCAAAAATACATCATAACTATATACTGAGTATAAGTTAAATCAAGCTTATCAAGATATGGTGTATATTTTCTTATTATCTCTTTAGAGCACAAATAAATAGGAAAGCATAATTGATTTTTTAATCTTAAAGCATCATCATCCTGTTTCATATATAATCACCTATAACAATTCTTTTAAATCATTTTCAATTTCTTTAGGATCAAATGTTGGATTGTATCTTTTTACCGCATTACCATCTTTATCAACTAAAAACTTTGTAAAATTCCAAACAATATCTCCATCTTTTTTACATGTAGTACTAATTTTAGCAATAGCCTTCATAGCCATTTTATTTTTAAGACCTTTTACTTCTTCTTTAGGTTGTTGTTCTTTTAAAATTGTAAATACTTCGCTTTCATTTTCTCCATTTACTTCTATCTTCGCAAACTGATCAAATTTAGTCTTGTATTTAGCAGTACAAAATTCATGAATTTCATCATCACTACCTGGAGCTTGATGTCCAAATTGATCACATGGAAAATCTAATACTTCAAATCCTTTATTATTATATTCTTCATAAAGCTTTTCAATAGCTTCATATTGAGGTGTAAAGCCGCATCCAGTTGCAGTATTAACTACAAGTGATACTTTTCCCTTTAAAGATTTTAAATCAAAATCTTCACCATTTCTTTTCTTTACTTTTAAATCATATATTCCCATAAATTAACCTCCTATATAATTAATTTGTATACGATTTAATTGTATATCATTTATTTGATTGCTGCAATAAAAAAAGAATTAATTATTTAATTCTTTTTGGTATTGGTAATAAACATCTTGTCGCTTTAATATATTTATCATATCCCGATTTTTTAGATTGTCTTTTATCTGCCAAAGGAATACTAACTGTTAAAAATAGTAATAGTATTAGCACTGCACCGCATAGACTCCATAAACTTTTAGTTACGCTTACTGACTGTATAGCAACACCCCACCACATAAGTATCTCTCCTAAATAATTTGGATGTCTTGAATATTTCCATAGACCATCTCTTATTAATTTGTGAGTCTTCTTACTTCTAAATCTATGCATCTGATAATCTGCAGTTCCTTGAATCATTACTGCACATATTGAAATAATAAACCCAATAACAGTAATCATATTGAAGCAGTTATTATCAATGATTGAAAGTGCTGGTATTAGTGCAAAATATACAAGTAATGTAGGCATCATATGAATTCCAAAAAAATTGACTATTTGATATAGTTTACCAGTTTCTTCTTTATACTTCGTATAACGCCAATCTTGCTTTGTTAAGTTAGGGAATGTATATGCCCAGTTTAGTGTCAATCTTATTCCCCATAAAATAATAGAAAAAATTACTAATTTATCAGCTATGTCTAAATTCTTTCCCATTGCATATCCAATTATTATCACAATAGGCTGAACACTCCAATAAGGATCATACACCGAAGCATTATCAAATATTAAACTAAATACATATACAACTATAGTAGCAACAACATCTGCAATTAATATGTTTACATAACCTGAATAAGGTAGTTTATTATATACAAAAACAGAAATAGTAACAGCAACTATATATATTGCTATTATAATTAAAATACTACATACTTTATCTTCTATAATCTTTTTCATATTAACTCCTCAAGAATAGTTAATTCTTAGAATAATACTTTTCAATATTCTCTATAAATCTATTTATACCTCTATACCACTTAAACATTCCTTTTTTTCTTTCAGCATATTTATTAAATTCTTCTTCAGTATAGTCATTATTTATGTTTTTCCATCTGTTTAGTGTTCTCTCATAACACTTATTGATACTTGTTCTCAATATGACAAGCTTCCCTTTTAGTATAGAATAGTCTTTTATATTTCTATATTGAGCTGAATCGATAACTAAGGTCTTGTCACTATCTTTAAAGAAGTTTATTATTTTCAAATAACAATTATCAAAATCAGTAATCAAGATATTGTTAGATTCTCCTTTAAATAAATCTCTTAATCTTAAACAATAAACATTATTTGTTTCTTTATCACCAAATATTAGATCTGTATCAATTACTATGTAATTATCATCATTCATATAATGACTCGTATAGTAAGTCTTACCACTTCCAGACTCACCTGTTATATTGATTATTTTATCATTTGTTAGTTCCCTTATATATGGTTCTTTATCAATGTACATACTAATATCAATTGGGCTCTTTATTTCTTTCAAAATAGTATACACTTCTTGAGTAGATTCATATGCTAAATTATCTTCTCCAGCATAACTAACAAACTCATTAAATATTTCATCAACGTTATCTATATTTACTCTATCTTTAATAATATATTTAGATATTTCCAATCTATTCTTCCATATAAGTGTTAATAAACACTGTGCAATTATCTTATTTGAAAATGTGCTCTTTTTATATAGTTCAATGACCATTTCATCAGTTATCTCTCTTGGATTAGTTACTATTATTTTATTAGATCTATAAATACCTTTTTCATCATCTACATTAATTACTTCAGCATCTTCTGGAACAATGACATCATAAATAGTATTACCTCTATGTAACCATCTTAGTATTTTATCTTCAGAACTAAAATTAAAGCCACTCATTTTCTCTGGATCAGATTCATTAGGATTCCAATTACTTGCTACATTAAGTTCATCTAACTTATAATCAAATCCCCCAGCATTTGATTTTAATCCATCCATTACTCTAACATATTTGGTCATTTTATCATCTCCACTTGAATTATATCACAAAAAAAATCTCGTATTATATACGAGATTATAAAGTATCTATATTATTATTTAAAAAACAAATGTCTATCTTTTACTAATACTTTCTTTTTAATATTTTCTATTGAATCTTCAGCTTCTCTTTCTTCTTGTGAAGTCACCATATCAAGAGAACCACATTTAACAAACCTATCACTTTCATAATCATATCTCATAGGAAGCTGATTATCTACTCTCCAATCCATCAAGTAATAATTATAAAATCTAACATGAGGTTCTAAATCAGATGTAGTTATACACTTCTTCATAATAGTTTCCACTTTATCAAAGTGAAGTAGCAATACCAAAAAATCAGAATAATCGTATCTACGTGAAAAACTAAAATCATCTAAATATCGCTCATATAATTCAAGTTCTTCTTTAGTCATTCTTGGAGCAGATTCATTTTTACCATTACAATAATCCATTGCATATCTTAAATGTTCTCCATAAGTATAAATAATTTTACCATTAGGTTCTATAAATGCCCCATCATTGGTTTCAAGCTTCTTATCATAAGGAATTATAATTGACATAAAACATCACCTACTAAATGGTTATTATATCATATAAACATTTATATATTATCTTTTCTTACATATATATAGCATATGGCAACTATATCCTTGTAAATCTTCTCTCTCACAAATTGATAATTGATAGTTAACCCATACTTTAAACTCTTCATCAGATAAATTATTTAGTTTATCAGAAACAATTTTAGCTATTCCATCAGTAGAAACGTTATGCAGCATTTCTACATTATAGTTACTCATAATATCTTTAAACTCAGATATATAGAAAGGTGCAAATACTCCTTCTGGATATCTAATTAACTTGAA
>JAEEGL014105036.1_pt1 | contig 16464 bp, 16 predicted proteins | sample 9134231 | NCBI WGS metagenome assembly JAEEGL01 (sample SAMN16246548, study PRJNA631951) | gut metagenome | biome: gut microbiome; feature: rumen; material: fiber-attached | host: Bos | place: Iran: Karaj | collected 2018-10
AATCATTGTTAACCATTTATTGATATGAAAAAGATTTTTGTTCTCATCGCTGCCGCCTTTGTGGGCGCATCCGCTTATGCCCAGGTGGGCATCACCGTCGGCGGTTCCATCGGCTTCACATTCTCTTCGGCCGGGAAGGTTGAACGGGCTGAAGGAGAAAAAATGTCCAGCAAAGTGTCGTCCGGCGCATCTTTCAAATTCCTCCCCGAGGTCGGTTACAGGCTCAATAAACAGCTGACCGTCGGAGGTACGTTCGGCTATATGCGCGGATACGCTGCGCTCGGCGCTTTTGACCTGAGTGATTTCAAGAGCACGGCCAACCTGGTGCTGGGTACTGCTTCGGACCTTGCGCTCAACGGTAAGAAAGAGGGTGTGAGACTGCTGAACACGGATGTCAACGGATTTCGTTTTGCCCCGTATGTCCGGTATACCCTGCTCCATTCCAAGTGGGTCGATATCTTTGCGGAAGGCGGGTTTGGCTACAACTTCCTGCTGCTCAAAAATACGAAGAAGGGCGAAACATCTACCGGTCATCTGGTAGACCTGCTGGCCCGTCCCGGTCTTGCCGTCAACCTGGGTGACAAATTCCAGATTACCGCCAAGTTCGGCTCCCTGGGCTGGCAGTTCGGCGCCATCACGGGAACAGAAGAAAGGGAGGACGGAGAGGACATCGTCAAGGTCAAGACCACCTATCATGCCAACCGCATCGGTTTCGACTTCGACAGTGCCAATATCCTCCTCGGCCTGGCGTATAAGTTCTGATTCTGTCCGATACATTAAAAATGGCGATGCTTTACAGCACCGCCATTTTTTTGTCCGGAAAGCCGGGATTATCCGCGGATGGCCGCTACGCCCGGGAGCTCCTTGCCTTCGATGGCTTCGAGCATGGCGCCGCCGCCGGTAGAGACGTAGCTCACCTTGTCGGCATAGCCCATCTGGGTGACGGCAGCTACGGAGTCACCGCCGCCGACGAGGGTGTAAGCACCGTTCTTGGTAGCTTCGGCGAGATCTTCGGCAATCTGGAGGGTGCCCTTCGCGAAGTTAGGCATTTCGAATACGCCGACCGGACCGTTCCAGAGGATGGTCTTGGAAGAGAGGATAATCTCGCGCCATTTCTCGAGCGACTTGGGACCGGCATCCATGCCCTCCCAGCCGTCGGGAATCTCATGGGAAGGGACCAGCTGCGTCTCGGCCTCGTTGCTGAAGTCGTTGGCGACGCGGGTCTCGACGGAGAGCGAGAGGTTGACGCCGCGCTCCTTGGCGATCGCCATGATCTTCTGGGCGTCGGGGATCAGTTCGTCCTCGTGGAGGGAGGTCCCGATCTTGCCGCCTTCGGCCTTGATGAAGGTGTAGCCCATACCGCCGCCGATGATGAGGTTGTCGACCTTGCCTACGAGGTTCTCGAGCACGGCGAGCTTGGAGCTGACCTTGGAGCCGCCGATGATGGCCGTGATGGGGTGCTGGCCGTTCTTGAGAACGTTGTCAACGGCCTTGATCTCACCTTCCATCAGGTATCCGAACATCTTGTCATTGGGGAAGTAGTCGGCGATGAGGGCGGTGGAGCCGTGGGCGCGGTGGGCCGTGCCGAAAGCGTCGTTGATATAGCAGTCTGCGTAGGAAGCGAGCTTCTTGACAAACTCTTTCTGGGAAGCCTTGACGGCAGCCTTGGCGGCCTTCTTCTCTTCGTCGGAGGCATCCTCCGCGAGTCCGCGGGGCTTGCCTTCCTCTTCAGCATAGTAACGGAGGTTCTCGAGAAGGAGGGCCTCGCCGGGCTTGAGGGCCGCGGCCTGGGCATCAGCCTTCTGGCAGTCGTCGGCGAACTGGACGGGAACGCCGAGGCATTCGCTCACGCGGCCGACGATGTGCTTGAGGGAGAACTTCGGGTCCACTTTCTTGGGACGGCCGAGGTGGGACATGATGATGACGGCGCCGCCTTTCTCAAGGACTTTCTTGAGCGTGGGCATGGCCCTGCGGATGCGGGTGTCGTCGGTAATCTCGAAATTTTCGTTGAGGGGAACGTTGAAATCTACGCGTACGATGGCTTTTTTGCCGGTGAAGTCGTAGCTGTCGATGAATTGTTGCATAATTTATAATTGAGTTAAATATTTTCTCAGCCTACAAAGTTAACAATTATTTCCGTATCTTTGTACCATTATGACGATAGAGTATCCTGCAGAATACTGGAAGGACTACGAACTCCTGGACAGCGGAAGGGGAGAGAAACTGGAGCGGTTCGGGAAATATGTCCTCCGGCGGCCGGAGCCCAAGGCGCTCTGGGACCCTTCCATGCCCGATGCCGAATGGCGGAAGCTGACGCACGTGAACTTCCGTCCGGGCGCGGGTTTCGGAAAGGCCGGGAAAGAAGACAGCGGCACCTGGGAGAAGGTCCGGAAGATGGACGACCAGTGGAGCATTGTCTACCGCGGGGCACCCGACACCGAGACCGGCGGCCACTCTGACCTCGACCTGAGCCTCCGGCTCGGCCTCACGGCCTTCAAGCATGTCGGCGTCTTCCCCGAGCAGGCGCCGAACTGGGAATTCATTTTCAAGGAAACGTCCCGGCTCTGCCGGATCAACAAAGCCAACGGCCTGCCCGCCCCGAAGGTACTCAATCTCTTTGCCTACACGGGTGCGGCATCGCTGGCCGCCAAGGCCGCAGGAGCCGACGTGACCCATCTGGACTCGGTCCGGCAGGTCGTCACCTGGGCGCGCGAAAACATGGAACGCAGCGGCCTTGACGGCATCCGCTGGGTGGTGGAGGACGCCTTCAAGTTTGCCCGGAGGGAAGAGCGCCGCGGCAACGTCTACCAGGGCATCATCCTCGACCCGCCGGCCTACGGCCACGGCCCGGACGGCGAGAAGTGGAAACTCGACGAACTGCTCTTCGACATGCTCAAGTCGGTCAGCGGCATCCTCGCCCCGCGCGACAGTTTCCTGGTGCTGAACCTTTATTCCAACGGCTATAGCGCCACGCTCGGCGAGACGGTCGTCCGCGAGGCCTTCAAGTCCTTCAAGGATATGACCTCCGGCGAGCTCGCCCTTCGCGACGGCTTCGGCAAGGTGCTTCCGCTGAGTATATTCGTAAGACTGAAAAGATAACGGATCATGATAGAATTATTAGTCGTCAAGTGGAATGTCAATCCCGCCATCCTGCACCTCGGTAATTTCGAACTCCGCTGGTACAGCCTGCTGTTTATCTCCGGATTCATCCTGGGGTGGTATATCTTCCGCTGGTTCTTCCGCCGGGAGAGCGTTCCCGAGAAACTCCTCGACCCGCTGCTGTACACGCTTTTGATCGCGACGATCGTCGGCGCCCGCCTCGGGCACTGCATCTTTTACCAGCCGGATTATTATTTCGGCAGCTGGGAGGGATTCAAGGAAATTTTCATGCCCTGGAAAGGAGGGCTGGCGAGCCACGGCGGCACCATCGCCCTGCTGCTGGCCATGTGGTGGTATGCCCGCAAGTACGGCAAGCCGCACGACATCGATTTCGTCTGGATGCTGGACCATCTGGCCATCGCGGTGGCCTTTGCCGCCTGCTTCATCAGGCTCGGAAACCTCTTCAATTCGGAGATTTATGGCCGCGTGACCGATCTTCCCTGGGGCTTCGCCTTCCTGCGCAATGCGTATGATGCGGCCGGCAACCTGATCTATCCCGATGAGCTGCTGCCCCATCATCCGACCCAGCTCTATGAGGCGTTCACCTACCTGCTGCTGGGCGTGTGCCTGATCCTGCTGTATAAATACGGCCTTAAAAAGACCTGGCGCGGAACCTATATCGGCATCTTCCTGATCGTGTGTTTCGGCGCCCGTTTCCTCATCGAGTTCATCAAGAATCCGCAGGTCGAATTCGAGACTTCCATGACGCTCAACATGGGGCAATGGCTCAGCATTCCGTTTGTCCTGCTGGGAATCGGACTGCTGATTTATGCCTTTGTCAAAAAGAGGCCTGCCGCCACCAGGCAGACAAAGTTTGAAGCTGCCGTCTTGCCGCAAAATGCAAAGAAGTAGATTCCAGTGTTTTATGTAAAATCGGGTACTCCAGTCGGAGCACCCGATTTTGTGTAAAAATCATACGGTTAACGAGTTATATTTTGAGGCAGTAAAAAACTTGTTTTGGTGTATTTTTTGCAGTAAATTCGCGGCTTAATATGATTGGAAAGAAATGCATTTGACGATAAAAAGTATTGCAGTGTGTGTGGCGCTGGCCCTGCCTGCCGCCGTGTGGGCGCAGGAAGCGGGCCAGGAAACGGCGCAGCAGGATACCGTAATCCTGACGCTGGATGATGCGCTCCGGATCGCCCTCGGCGAAAATGTCTCCGTCAAGGTGGCCGACAAGGAGATCGAGCGGGCCAAATATGCCAAGCGGGGCGCTTATGCGGCGCTTTTCCCGCAGATCAATGCGACCGGCTCTTACCAGCGCACCATCAAGAAACAGGTGATGTACATGGGCGGAGACGATGACGGTGAAGGCGGTGGCGGCATGAGTTCCATGTTCGCCGGCCTGATGGATCCGATGATGTTCTACCTCAGCCAGCTCGCGGAGCGCACCGGCGGTCCGCTGACACCGTACATCCCCCCGGAGACGGAGCAGACCGAGTCTTCCTCTTCCGGCGGATTCGAGGTGGGCCGGTGGAATACCTGGTCGGGCGGGGTCACCGCATCGATGCCGCTGGTCAACGTCCAGCTCTGGCAGAGCCTCGCCATTTCGGGCGACGCCGTGGAGCTGGCCGTCGAGAAAGCCCGCGAGTCCCGCCTCGGCACCGTGACGCAGGTCAAGCAGGCCTATTTCGCCGCCCTGATGGCCAAGGAGGCCTTCCAGGTGTACAAGTCGGTGTATGAGAACGCCCTCACCAATCTCCAGAACATCGAGCGCAAGTACAATGTGCAGAAGTCCTCGGAGCTCGACCTGGCGCGGGCGAAGACTTCTTATGCGAACGCCATTCCGAACGTCTATAACGCCGAGACTTCCATCATCCTTGCCCTCTGGCAACTCAAGGCCGTGATGGGTATCGACCTCGATACGCCGGTCGACGTGGCCGGATCGCTGGAGGACTATTCTTCCGAGATGCTCCGCGACATCCGGGATTTCGAAGAGGAGGGCCTCGACCGCAACACCACGCTCCGGCAGCTTGCGCTGCAGGCGGAGCAGCTCGCCAAGACGGTCCGTATGCAGAAATACGCCTACATTCCCACGCTGGCCGTCAGCTTCTCCTACAGCATGAACGCGATGACCAACGACTTCAAGTTCAAGGAGTACAAATGGACGCCTTACTCGTTCGTGGGCCTGCAGCTCAATATCCCGATCTTCTCGGGCGGCAAGCGCTACCACGACATCAAGCAGGCGCAGGTCCAGGCCGATGAACTCGATTACCAGCGGATTAACACCGAGCGCCAGCTCCGGATCGCGATCCGCCAGCAGCTGCAGACGATGGAGACGGCGATGCGCACCCGCGTCGCGGCGGAGGATGCCCTGGGTTCCGCCCAGAAGGCCTACGATATCGCGGCCATGTCCTATGAGGTGGGGCGTGCGACCCTCACCGACCTTGACAACGCCCAGCTTGCCCTGACGCAGGCGCAGCTCAACGTGACCCAGTCGGTCTACAGCTTTATCGTGGCCAAGGCCACGCTCGAGCAGACGCTGGGTTATGATTTCATCGATGACAAGGGTGAGGTGGATCTCACGAATCCGTATGACAAAAACGAAAAATAAGATATGAAGAGAACAGTTTTAAAGGTGCTGATGCTGGCGGCGATGGCCGCTGCGGTGATTGCCTGCGGGCGGAAACCCCAGGAGAAAGGAGCCGGTTCGCAACTGGAAGCGGCGGTCGATACCCGGGTACATCCCGTCATGGTCATCGAGGCCGCGCAGCGGGATGTCAAGCAGCAGGGCGTTTACTCCGCGACCGTCGAGCCTTATGCCGTCAACAATATCGCTCCGCAGACCGCCGGCAGAATCCAGAAGATTCGGGCCGAGGTAGGGGACTATGTGCACAAGGGCCAGATCGTCGCCGAGATGGACCGCCTCCAGCTCGACCAGGCCCGTCTCCAGCTGATCAACGACAGCACTGAATTTGAGCGTCTCAAGAAGCTATATGCCAGCGGCGGCATTGCCAAGAGCGATCTCGATGCCGTCGAACTCGGCTATAAGGTACGCCGTTCCACGGTCGAAAACCTCGAGACCAATACCATTCTCCGGAGCCCGATCTCCGGTTATATCACGGCCCGCAACTATGACAAAGGCGACCTGTTCGCAATGGCGCAGCCGCTCTTTGTCGTACAGCAGGTCATCCCCGTGAAGCTCAAGGTGGGCATTTCCGAGAGTGAATATTCCAAGGTGAAGAAGGGCGACAAGGTACAGATCGTTTCCGAGGCGCTGGCCGGCAGGACTTTCGAAGGCCGCGTGAACCGCATTTATCCGACAGTGGACGCCCTGACGCATACCTTCATTGCCGAGGTGATCGTGAACAACTCCGACCGGGCGCTGCGTCCGGGTATGTATACCAAGGTGACCGTCACCTTCGGCGTCGGCCACAATGTCGTCATTCCCGACCAGGCCGTCGTGAAGCAGGAAGGATCCGGGCAGCGTTTCGTCTATCTCGTGAATCCCGACAGCACGGTCGCCTTTACGCCCGTCAAACCCGGACGGCACATGGGGAACGAATATGAGATCCTCGAAGGAATCCCGGTCGGCGCCACCGTCGTCGTCAAGGGTACTTCCGGCCTCCGGGAGGGTTCTAAAGTCGAGGTCATAGCAGAGTAAGGAGGCCCGAGATGAGTATTTACAGGACTTCGGTCAATCATCCGGTCACGACCTTCCTGCTGTTCCTGGCATTCGCCATCCTGGGCGTCTATTCGCTGGTCCAGCTGCCGATCGACTTCTTCCCCGACGTCGAGTCGAACGTCATCATGGTGATGTCCTCCTACCCGGGCGCAAGCGCCGAGGACGTGGAGCAGAACCTCACCAAGACGCTGGAGAATTCGCTGAACGGTGTCGAGAACCTCAAGAACCTGACCTCCAACAGCAAGGAGAACGTCTCGTTCCTCCAGCTGGAATTCAACTACGGTACGGATATCGAGGTCGCGACCAATGATGTGCGCGACAAGCTCGACATGGTCAACTCGGTGCTGCCGGACGGCGCTACGGTGCCGATCATCTTCAAGTTCAGCGCCGACATGATGCCGATCATGATCATGTCTGCTACGGCTACCGAGAGTGTGGATGCCCTCGACAAGATCCTGGACGACAAGGTCGCGACGCCGCTCGCCCGTGTCAACGGCGTGGGTACGGTGTCGGTCAGCGGCGCCCCGAAACGGGAAATCCAGGTTTATTGCGATCCTTCCAAGCTGGAGGCCTACGGCCTTTCGGTCGCTACGATTTCGCAGCTGATCGCCGCCGAGAACCGCAACGTCCCGAGCGGCAATATCGACATCGGTTCCGAGACCTATACCCTCCGCGTCCAGAAGGAGTTCAATGATCCCTCGGAACTGCTGGATGTCGTCGTCGGATATTCGGGCGGCCGGACCGTCTACCTGCGGGACGTCGCCCGGATCAATGACGGTCTGGAGGAGCGTTCGCAGGAGTCCTACACCAACGGTGTCCGGGGCGCCCAGATCATTATCCAGAAGCAGTCCGGTTCCAATACGGTGAACGTGATCAGGAACGTGAAGAAGACGATGAAGACCATCATGCCCAATCTTCCGCCCGACATCAAGTTCACCGTCGTCATGGACTCCTCCGACAACATCATCAATACGATCAACTCCCTGAAGGAGACCATCATGATCACCTTCCTCGTGGTCATGCTGGTGGTGTTCCTCTTCCTCGGAAGATGGAGGGGCACGCTGATCGTCGTGCTGTCGATCCCGATCGCCCTGCTGGCCTCCCTGATGTACCTTTTCGCCACGGGCAATTCGCTCAACATCATCTCGATGTCGGCCCTTTCGATCGCCATCGGTATGGTCGTGGACGATGCCATCGTGGTGCTGGAGAATGTGTCGTCGCATCTGGAACGGGGCGAGAAACCCAAGGAGGCGGCCGTGCACGGCACGTCCGAGGTGGGTATTTCCGTTATCGCATCCACACTGACGATGCTCTGCGTGTTCCTGCCGCTGACGATGATCAAGGGCATGGCTGGCATCATGTTCAAGCAACTGGGCTGGATCGTCAGCATCATCATGATCGTATCGACGACCGCGGCGCTGACGCTGGTGCCGATGATGTGCTCCGTGCTTCTCAACAACAAGCCTAAGACCGGCAAACTCCATCTGGCGATTTTCGGTCCTGTCAACAAGGTCCTGGACGGTATCTCGAGAGGATACGGGAAGCTGATCGGATGGTGCATGGGACATAAACTCTGGATCTTTATCGGTGCACTGGCCATCTTTGCCGGCGTAGTGGGGCTGCTGGCCCCCGGTCTCAAGACCGAATATTTCCCGAAGGCTGACCAGGGAAGGGCCAACATGACCATCGAACTCCCGATCGGCACGTCGCAGGACGTGACGCGCGAACTCGCCGCCAACATCTACGACAAGATCGTCGAGGATGTTCCGGAGCTCCGGGCCATCAGCTACGTCTTCGGCCAGGCGGACAGCGACAATGCCTTCGCCAGCATGCAGAACAACGGAACCTACCTGATTACGTTCCGGATGAATTTCGGCAGCATGGAGACCCGCGAGCGCTCTACCGCGGATATCTGTGACGTCATCCGGGAAGACCTGAAACTCTTCCCGGAGATCAACCGCTCCAATATTACCGAGGGCGGCGGCGGAATGGGCGGCGCCTCTTCGGTGGCCATCGAAGTGTACGGCTATGATTTCGAAGAGACCGAAATGATCGCCAAGAGCATCCGTTCCCGCCTGATGGAGGATCCCGCCTTTGCGCAGGTCATCATCAGCCGCGATCAGTATACACCTGAATATCAGGTCGATTTCGACCGGGAAAAACTGGCCCTCAACGGGCTGAATTCGACGACGGCCGCCGCTGCCTTCAGCGCGGCGATGTCCGGCAGCGTGACCTCGTTCTTCCGTGAGGATGGCGAGGAGTACAGCATCCGCGTCCGCTATGCGCCCGAATTCCGTACCAGTATCGAAGACATGGAGAATGTCGTGGTCTACAATCCGATGGGCCGCGGCATCCGGATCAAGGAGCTCGGCCGCGTGGTCGAGTCGAAAGTCCCGCCGACCATCCAGCGCAAGAACCGCTCCCGTTATGTGAACCTCAACGCCATCGTCGCCCAGGGATATGCCCTCAGCGATGCCGTGGCCGTGACGCAGAAAGTGCTGGACGAAACAGAGCATTCCGCCGATATTTCCTTCGTGATCGGCGGCGACTATGAGGATCAGCAGGACATGTTCCGCGACATGATGCTCCTGATCGTCCTGATCGTCATTCTGGTGTATATGGTGATGGCATCCCAGTTCGAGTCCTTCATGGGACCGTTCGTCATCATGTTCTCGATCCCGTTCGCCCTGGTCGGCGTCATTCTGGGCCTTTGGGCGACCCGCACGGCCCTCGGCGTGATGTGCATGATCGGTATCATCATCCTCCTCGGTATCGTGGTGAAGAACGGTATCGTGCTGATTGACTACACCATCCTCTGCCAGGAGCGCGGCATGAACGTCCGCGACGCGTCCGTGACGGCGGCGAAGAGCCGTCTGCGCCCGATCCTGATGACGACCCTGACGACCGTGCTCGGTATGCTCCCGATGGCGATCGGCACCGGTGAAGGCTCCGAGATGTGGCGTTCGCTGGGTATGACGGTCTGCTGGGGCCTGAGCATCTCGACGCTCGTGACCCTCGTTATCATCCCGACACTGTACTGCGCCTTTACGGAAAGAATGGAACGCCGCAAGGCCCGCAAGGCCGCCAAAGCGGCGCGTGCCTAAAAACAAAAGAGTATGAAAGCGTTATTTATAGCATACAACCAGGCCTATAACGAAGAGATCGTAGACCTCCTGGAGGAACTCGGCCAGCGGGGCTATACCGTCTGGCAGGATGTGGGCGGACGCGGAAGCTTCGACGGCGAACCGCATCTGGGAAACCATGCCTGGCCGACCCAGAACCATGCCGTCCTGACTGTCCTGGAGGATGACCTGGCCCGTCAGGCGATGGAGGCCCTGCGCCGTACGGATGCGAAATATCCGGACCTCGGACTCCGTGCATGGACGCTTCCTGTTGAGGAGAGCCTTTGATTTTCCACGAATTTTTGTAATTTTGCAGGGTTGAGACGTTCAAAATTGGAAACTTTATGAATCCGAATCAGAAATTTGTCATTACCATCAGCCGGGAAATGGGTTCCGGCGGCCGTACGGTCGGGCGGAAACTCGCCCAGCGGCTGGGCGTGAAATATTGCGACAAGGCGCTCATTGAGGGCCTGGTGAAAGAATTCCACCTGAGCGTAGAAGAAATCGAAAAACTCAAGGGCGGGAAGCAGACCTGGCTCAGCGAGTTCTTCGTACGTCTGTCGCCCAAGGCGACGGCCGAGCGGCCTTACCGGGTCGGGAAGGACGGCGCCCCCGAGATGATCACCCCCGACGACGTCTTCGAAGTGGAAACCCGCCTGCTCAAGGAACTGGCCGCCCAGGAGTCCTGCGTCATCGCCGGCCGCTCCGGATTCTTCGTCCTCAAGGACATTCCCAACCGGATCGACATCTTCCTCCGTGCGCCGATGGAATCCCGGATCCGCCGGGTCATGCGCCGTCAGGGCCTCAGCGAAGAAGAGGCCGTCAAGGCGATCAAGACCGTGGACGCAGGCCGCGAGAACTTCGTCCGCCATTACGCCGGTACCAGCCGGTATGATGCCCGCAATTACGACCTGATCCTCAATGTCGGCGGGATGGATGAAGATGCCGTGGTCGACCTGATCCTGCAGTATATTGCAACATTCTGACGAAATTCCTATTTTTGTAAAAAGATATCCCTATGGCAAAAGTAATTACATCCCTGAATATTGACGAGATCCTGGGCGCGACTCCGGTGGCCGTCGTAGATTTCTGGGCGACCTGGTGCGGCCCGTGCCGCATCCTGTCCCCGACCGTGGACGAAATCGCCTCCGAGCTCGAAGGCGAAGTCACCGTCGCCAAGTGCAATGTGGATGACTGTGAGGAGATTGCCGCTTCTTACGGCATCCGCAGCATCCCGACCCTTCTTTTCTTCAAGGACGGCGAACTCCGGGACCGCCTCGTCGGCGTCGTCCCCAAGGAACTGATCCTCGAGAAGATAGACGCTCTTAAATAGATTTCAGCCATGAAGCATTTGTATGCTGTCGTTGCGGCGGCCGCGATGTTGTTTGCCATCGACGCCTCCGCACAGCTCTCCCACGGTATCCGGTTCGGTGTCGTGGGCGGGTTCACATCGACCAATACCCATCTCAAAGAGTTCGACTACAGGAACGTTTCCCTGTTCCATGTCGGAGCGACGGTCAAGTTCAATCTCGGCGCCGGTTTCGCCCTTCAGCCTGCCCTTACTTATCAGGTCAAAGGTACGGAGCTTAATGCGCAAGACCCCGAAACCGCGAGCTTAGAAGAGATTTGGACGAATATGGACGCGCGGGTGGGATATCTGGAACTCCCGCTCCAGATCCAGTGGGGGCCGGACCTGATGGCCCTTCGTCCCTATGCATTCGTCGAACCGTTCTTCGGGTACGGCGTCAACTTCCATGCGGAGGCTGAGAACTCCGACGGTGCCGTCATCGACAATCTCAAGAACAAGTGGAAAGAAGCTGCCCTCAGCCATCTGGAGTATGGCATGGGCTTCGGCGGCGGTATCGAGGTCAACCATTTCCAGATCAGCGCGCAGTGGTTTATGAACTTCGGCGGGCTGGCTGACGAGAACGGCAAGGTCGACGGCCACGTCATCGGCGAGACAATCATGGATCACCTCAAGAAGAAGAATTTCCAGGGTTTCAAGATTTCTCTGGCCGTTCTATTCTGAAACAGCGGGCGCAAGGATGGACGCAGCCTCGTTACAAGCCTGTGCCGGAAGGCAGATGGAAAGGGTCTTTCACCGGATGGAGGAGGCCCTTTCCTCCGATATCATGCTGCTCAGCCAGACCAACGCCTCGATTCTGGACGGAGGCGGGAAGCGCATCCGTCCCCTGCTGGCGCTGCTCTCCGCGGGCGCTTCCGGCGTCGCGTGTGAGGATACGGAACGGCTGGCCGCCGCGGCCGAGCTGCTGCACAATGCCACCCTGCTGCACGACGACGTTGTGGACGGGGCGGCTACCCGGCGCGGGAGGCCGACGGTCATGTCGATCCTGAATGCGCCGGCGTCGGTGCTTGTGGGGGACTTCTGGCTGGCCCGGGCCGTGGAGCTGATCCTTGATACGACGGCACACACGTTCCAGTATATCCGCATTTTCTCCAAGACGCTGGACGACCTCGCCGTCGGCGAGATGCTTCAGCTGGAGAAGACCGATGCCTGCGATACGACTTTTGACGATTATATCCGCATCATTTATTGCAAGACGGCTTCGCTCTTCGAAGCGGCCGCCCGTTGCGGGGCGCTCTCGGCAGGGGCGCCGGAAGACCGGGTCGAGGCGGTTGCGGCCTATGCGCGCAATGTCGGCATCGCATTCCAGATCAAGGATGACATCCTGGACTACGAAGGCGGCGACATCGGGAAACCTGCCGGCCAGGACCTGGCCGAACGCAAGGTGACCCTTCCGCTGCTGGCGGCGCTTGAAACGGCCGATGAGGATGGCCGGAAAGCCATCCGCGCAAAGCTTGCCGCGGGCGGGGCGGAGGACGAAATCATTGCATTCGTCCGTTCCCGGGACGGCATCGTCAGGGCCCAGAAGACGCTGGAGGACTACATCGAGAAGGCCTGCGCGGCCCTCAAAACCCTGCCCGACAGCCCGGACAGGCAGCATTTGTGCGAACTTGCACAGTATTTAACGATCCGTAAGCAATGAGATTCGCCGACATACAGGGCAATGCCCCCGTGGTATCTACACTCCGGTCCATGGTGGATACGGGGCGGATTCCCCACGCCATCCTCTTCCATGAGGATGACGGCGGAGGGGCTTTCCCCGTGGTGCTGGCGTTTCTGCAATATCTTTACTGTACGGCCCGTACGCCCGACTCCGACAGCTGCGGGCAGTGCCCTTCCTGCAACAAGGTGGGCAAGCTGATTCATCCCGACATCCACTTTGTCTATCCGGTAACGACGCCCAAGGCTTCCGCAGACTCCGCGGTGTCGCCATCGCTTCCTTATATCCAGAAGTGGAGGGAACTTCTCCTGTCGAACCCTTCCTTCCATGAGGAAGAATTCAATGAAGCGCTCGGGATGGAGCAGAAGTCGACGGTCATCACGGTGGCGGAAGCGTCGTCCATCCTTAGCCGGCTCTCGCTGTCGGCGATGGAGGGCGGCTACCGCACGGTCGTGATGTATCTTCCCGAGAAGATGAATCTCCCGACGGCCAACAAACTCCTGAAGATGATCGAGGAGCCGCCGGAGAAGACCCTCTTCCTACTGGTGACGCACAGCCCGGAGAAGGTGCTGACGACGATTTTCTCCCGCTGCCTCTTCATCCGGGTCATCCCGGACGGCCGTCGGGCCTATGTCGATTCCCAGTTCAAGGAAATCTTCTTCGACCTGATGAATGCGCTCACGGCCCGCGACCTGGCGGCATCGCTGGAGGCCGTGGAGTCGATCGTCGCCCTTCCTTCGCGGGAGAAACAGAAATCTTTCCTTAAATATACGGCAGAGGGATTGCGGAACGTCTTCCTCTGCCAGCAGCATCTTCTCGCGGTAGCGAGTTTCCCGCCCGAAGATGAAGAGTTTTATCGCCACCTCGCGGCCGGGTGCAAGCGGACGTTTGTCCGCAGTGCGCTCGCTGTCCTGGACCGGAGTCTCCTGCTGCTGGAGCGCAATGTCAGCCAGAAGATTCTCTTTACCGACGCGGTGTGCAAGTTATACCGAATCATATGATCAGGCAAGAATCAGAAAATATACAGTTCGACTGCTTCCGCGGATGCTCCGTGACCCGCTCCGAGGCGGGGGAGATCCAGTGCAGCTACCGGCAGGGATGCTGCAAGCTGGAGGTGTATGACACCTTCAAGGGTATCAATCAGGAAGCCTACAGCAATTATTTCGAGGTCCGTTTCAAAAACACCCGCAAGGGAATTTACAGTAACGGGTCCGGCCAGAGCGTCAAGACGGGTGATCTCGTCATTGTCGAGGCGACGACCGGGCACGACCTCGGTATCGTGACGCTGGAAGGCCCCGCCGTGGCCCGGCAGATGAGATGTCGGGGCATCGATCCCGAAAAGACCCAGATCCGCCGTATTTACCGGAAGGCCAAGCAGTTCGACATCGCCAAGTGGCAGGAAGCGATTGCCCGTGAGGAGGAGACGATGATCCGTGCCCGCGAGATTGCCGCCGGGCTCGGGCTCGATATGAAGATCGGCGACGTGGAATTCCAGGGGGACGGCACCAAGGCTATCTTCTATTATATCGCCGACGGGCGTGTGGATTTCCGCCAGCTCATCAAGGACTTCGCCGAAGAGTTCCATATCCGGATCGAGATGAAGCAGATCGGCGCCCGCCAGGAGGCCGGCCTGATCGGCGGTCTCGGCGTCTGCGGACGGGAACTCTGCTGCGCCAATTATATCACGGAATTCAAGTCCATCACGACGGCCGCGGCGCGCGTACAGGACCTGTCGCTCAATCCGCAGAAACTCGCGGGCCAGTGCGGCAAGCTCAAATGCTGCCTCAATTACGAAGTGGCCGCCTATCAGGATGCCCAGTCGAGGATTCCCCGGGTCGTAGAGCCGCTCGAGTTCGAGGACGGCCAGGCCTGGCTCGTCAAGACCGACATCCTGAAAGAACTGATGTATTTCTCCTACGAGAAGGGCTCGCTCGCGGATATCTATCCTCTGCCTGCCTCGGAGGTCCGTGAGATCATCATGATGAACCGCAACGGCCAGAAGCCCGAATCACTCAAGGGAGAGCCGGAAATCATTGCGCCCGAGTTCGTTACGGCGGTCGGGGACGACAGCATCAGCCGTTTCGACGAGAAACGGAAGAAAGGCCGCAGGAACCGGGGCCGTCGCCAGAAGTCGAAGAAATGAGCCGCCGCATCCTTCATCTTCTTTTCGCGGTACTCCTTGCCGCCGCCTGCCGGGAGCCTGCTGCCCGGGAGGAATTCGTGGCCGGGGGCGGGCCGTTCCTCTTCCAGGTCGACATGACCGATACGACGCGGACGTACGACTTTACTTTTTACACGCGCCTGGACGGACGTCCGCATCTGCTGGAGAAAATCGTGGACATGCCGCTGGATATCCAGTGGATTTCTCCTTCCGAGGAAGTCTATCAGGAGACGGTCTGGCTGCCGCTGACCGACCCGGATGCGACATATTACTCCCGGCAGATCCGGCATCTGTACCGTTCGGGAGTCGTGCCGTCGGAGCCGGGTATCTGGACGTTGAACGTATCGGTGCCCGATACCCTGCAGATTCCCGGCCTGCGCGGACTGGGCTTGATTCAGCGTTATAATGGGACACGATAAACTGCGTAAATTCGCGGAGAACAAGACGTTTTCCTGCCTGCTCCAGCCCGCGGCGGAGGACGTGCTCGACCGCAGCGGGGAGGATGCCGGCCTGCATCTGCGGCCGCACGCCATCCGCGGGCATTGGAACGAGAAGATGTTCGATGCGGCCCGTCCGGTCGTGCTGGAGCTCGGCTGCGGCAAGGGCGACTATACGATTGCCCTGGCGGAGCGGCATCCGGAGTGTAATTACATCGGGGTCGATATCAAGGGCGCCCGGCTTTGGAAGGGCGCAAAATATGCCACGGAGCATGCCCTGGGCAATGTGGCCTTCCTGCGGACGCGGATCGAATTCATCGGGGCTTTCTTTGCGCCCGGCGAGATTTCGGAAATCTGGCTGACGTTCTCGGATCCGCAGATGAAGAGCGAGAACAGCCGGCTTACCTCACCGCTCTTCCTGGAGCGCTACCGCGGTTTCCTCGCCCCGGGCGGCCGGGTGCATCTCAAGACCGACAGCCGGTTCCTGTACGAGTATTCCCTTGCCACGGCCCTTGCCAACGGTCTGACCATCCTCTGCGCCGATACGGATATCTATCGTCATTCCGGGCCGGTCCCGGAATCCTTTCCTCCGGACCTCCTGACCGTGCAGACCTTCTATGAGAAGATGTTTCTGGAAATGGGCCTGCCGATTACGTACCTGTCGTTCCTGCTGGACCACGACGGTCCCTTCGTCCATCCTGACTTCGACGATGGCTACTGGCGCGGCGTCGAAGGCCCCCGCCGTACGTTCTCCCACCAGCCCGCCCCGAAGAAATAGGTCATTCCGGGCTTGTACCGGAATCTAATTTTATTATCTTTGCAAAAAAATAACACGCTATGAAACTCAAAGCTATTCTTATCGTGGCCCTCGGTGCGGCCCTTATGCTTTGCACCGCATCCTGCCAGAAAGGGCAGAAAGGATTCAGCGGCAACC
>JAEEGL014178556.1_pt1 | contig 16464 bp, 14 predicted proteins | sample 9134231 | NCBI WGS metagenome assembly JAEEGL01 (sample SAMN16246548, study PRJNA631951) | gut metagenome | biome: gut microbiome; feature: rumen; material: fiber-attached | host: Bos | place: Iran: Karaj | collected 2018-10
AAAAGGAGCAACCCGGCGTGCAGGTTACTCCTCTGTTTCAGTATGAAAACGGTGTGGAAAGTTTTTTGAAGGATGAGTCGGATGTTCTCTTTGCGCTCAATGAGCAGACCAAGCATATACCTGGAATTAATGTACATAAACTCTTTGACTCCGGCATCTACCTTATTGCCGATAAAAACGATCCTCTTGCGGAAAAGAACCTCATCACGGATGAAGACATCTACGGGCGCACTCTCATGGTCGGCGGAGGTTCTCCCTCAGCACTGAGAACCGTACAGCAAAAGCTTATCTCATCCGGGAAAATAGAATATTTTAACAGTCCCGATCATGACTCTACTCTTGTGAATGTTGCATCCGGCAAAGGCATCTGCCTTGCTCCTGGATTCTTAAACGATCACAGCGGACAATTTGCCTGGATTCCCTTTGACACCAAAGAATGCTTTCACTGCGTCCTCTGTACACACAAAACGGATAACAGAGAAAGCCTTACCGCATTTGTCAAAACGCTTCAGAAACTGTACAAAGATGCCGTGGCCTTTCCGCTTTAATTCCCATTCTGAGGCCGGGTCAGAATTTATCCCATTTTCACCCTGCCGTAAAAATCCAGTGCGGCTGCAATATTTTTTCTCCTATAAAATTTAAAAATAAAAACACCATCCTTTTTTAAGAATGGTGTTTTGTGAGTAATCATAGTGTATTATCTTTTTGCTGGAAGCCTGTATTTATAAGCATTTATTTATCCAGACTCTTCATAGTCGGGAAAAGCAAAACATCACGAATCGCGGGGCTGTTGGTAAGTAACATCGTCAGTCTGTCGATGCCGTAACCGATGCCGCCGGTCGGTGCCATACCGACTTCCAAAGCATTTAAGAAGTCTTCATCGGTATGCTCTGCTTCCTCGTCACCTGCTGCCGCATTCGCATCCTGCAGGGCGAATCTTTCGCGCTGATCAATCGGATCGTTCAACTCGGAATATGCATTACACATCTCCCAACCGTTGATGAACAACTCGAAACGCTCTACCTTGGAAGGATCGTCCGGTTTCTTCTTTGTCAAAGGAGAAATCTCAATCGGATGGTCCATGATGAAGGTGGGCTGAACCATTTTATCCTCACAAAATTCCTCGAAGAAGAGATTTAAGATATGTCCCTTCGTATGGAAATCTTCGAATTCGATATGATGCTCTTTCGCAAGCTTCTTTGCCGCCTCGGTATCGGGTACCTGTGCGGGATCGTCGAAATCGATTCCGGAGTACTTCTTTACTGCTTCCGTCATCGTCAGTCTTTCGAACGGCTTGCCGAAATCCAGCTCGATATCACCGTACTTGAAGGTCGTGGTTCCGAGAACTTCCTGTGCCACATGGCGGAACATATTCTCGGTTAAATCCATCATGCCGTGATAATCGGTGTATGCCTGATAAAGCTCCATCAGCGTAAATTCCGGATTGTGTCTGGTGTCCAGACCTTCGTTACGGAACACGCGACCAATCTCGTAAACTCTCTCGAGTCCGCCGACAATCAGTCTCTTTAAGTATAGTTCGAGGGAAATTCTTAATTTCAAGTCCTCGTCAAGTGCGTTAAAATGCGTCTCGAACGGTCTTGCCGCAGCACCGCCGGGATTGGCTACCAGCATCGGGGTCTCCACTTCCATGAAGCCCTGATTGTCAAGGTAACGACGAATGGAGCTGATAATCTTCGAACGCTTGATGAAGGTATCCTTCGCCTCTTCGTTCATGATCAAGTCCACGTATCTCTGACGATAACGCATATCGGTATTGGTCAGACCGTGATATTTCTCGGGCAGAATCTGCAGGGACTTGCAAAGCAGCGTCACCTTCTCGGCATGAATGGAAATCTCGCCCATCATGGTACGGAACACATATCCTTCGATACCTACGATATCGCCCACATCATACTTTTTAAAATCTGCGTAATCTTCTTCCCCGATTCCGTCCCTGGATACATAAACCTGGATGTTTCCGAGCTTGTCCTGTACGTTACCGAAGGAAGCCTTACCCATAACACGCTTGCTCATCAGACGTCCTGCGATGCTTACGTGAATCGGGCTTGCGTCCATGATTGCACGCTTCTCTTCATAGTCCGCCTTAACGGCTGCTCTTGCATCGGCTTCTTCCATGCCCTCGGTGTTTACCGGTGCGCGGTCGCCGACAAGTTTTGCCTCAAGTGCCTCATACTCCGCCTTTGCTTCGGTGGAATGATGGGTCTGGTTGTATTTGGTAATAACAAAGGGATCCTTGCCTGCTGCCTGTAAGTTCGCAAGTTTCTCGCGACGAACCTTTAAAAGCTGTCCGATATCCTGCTCTGCGGGCGCATTGCCCTTTGCGTTGTTCTGATTCTGATTATTCTCTGCCATTTTTTAATTCTTTCTGTATCGTTTCTCCGGAATCGTTCCGGGAAAATTCTTAGTTACGGGAGAAGCTTACTACCTTATACTTAATTACGCCTGCAGGGCAGTTTACTTCAACGGTCTGTCCCTTCTTTGCGCCGATTAAAGCTTTTCCCAAAGGAGATTCATTGGAGATGGTTCCCTCAAGGCTGTTTGCTTCGGTCGCACCTTTGATGGTGCAGGTGATTTCTTCCTTGGTCTCTTTGTCAAGGATTACTACGGTCATACCGAATGCAACCTTCTTGTTGTCAACGTCTTCTTCGTCGGCAACTTCAGCGCTCTTAAGTAACTGCTCGAGTTCGAAAATTCTTGCCTCGATGTCACGCTGCTCATCCTTTGCCGCATCGTACTCTGCGTTCTCGCTTAAGTCGCCCTGTGCACGTGCTTCTTTCAGTTTCTCGGCGATTTCGTTACGTTTATTTACCTTTAAATCGTGGAGTTCTTCTTCGTATTTCTGAAGACCTTCACGGGTTAATAGATTCTTCTTTTCTTCTTCAGCCATGATTCATTCTCCTTTTCATCTTATGCTGAGCGGATTGCACCGCTGTTTCACGCGATAATGCTCCTATCGCAAGTTATGATTATACCCTATATAAGCAAAGCATGTCAACAACCCACGCTCGTCACAAGAGCCTTTAATTCTTCAAGTGTATCCACCTCGTTAATCTTCCTTCTGAAAGACGAGCTTCCGCGGTATCCCGCGCTGTACCAGGCGATGTGCTGGCGCATCTCGCGAATGGCGGTATACTCGCCTTTTTCTTCGCAAAGCATTGTGGCATGCCGAACGATTAAGGGTGCCACTTCGGACCACGCAGGCTTGCCGGATGCGGCCTGTGCGCCGTTCTCACCGTCGGGTGCTTCTTCCTGCTGTCCATTCAGAAGTTCCCGGAAAATCCATGGGTTTCCTCTCGCCGCCCTTCCGACCGCAATTGCATCGCAACCGGTTACTTCAAACATCTTCTTTGCGGATGCGGCATCCTTCACATCCCCGTTTCCGATGACCGGAATTCCGACTGCCTCTTTCACACGTGCAATCATCTCCCAGTCCGCCTCTCCGGAATAGAACTGCTCCCTGGTGCGTCCGTGTACCGTAATCGCTGCCGCACCGTTCTCTTCCAGAATTTTAGCAACCTCCACGGCATTGACATGGTCCTTGTCAAATCCGAGACGAATTTTCGCCGTCACCGGTTTTTCACTCGCCGCGGACACGCATTTCATAATCTGTCCGGCAAGCGCAGGGTCTTTAAGCAATGCACTGCCTTCCCCGTTTCCCGCAACCTTCGGCACGGGGCATCCCATGTTGATATCTAAAATATGGAAAGGATACTCGTTTAACGCACCCGCAACTTCACCCATCAGTTCCGGCTCGGAACCGAAAACTTGAAGCGACACGATTCCCTCTTCGGGCGAGGTTTTTAACATCGCATACGTTGCCTTGTTTTTAAAGGAAAGCGCCTTGGCGGAAATCATCTCCGTGCAGACCATGCCCGCACCCATTTCCGCACAAAGAACACGAAAAGGCAGGTCTGTCACACCTGCCATGGGAGCTAAAATATATGGATTTGAAAGCTCAACATTTCCGATTCTCATGCTGCGCTGCCTTTCCGTCCGATTATTACCTGTGATTCTTCTCGTAGAGAATTCTCAGTCCGTCCAGCGTCAGGAACTTGTCGTATACTTCAATCTTCTTCGTTTCCTTGCTGATAATACTGCCGAGACCGCCGGTCGCGATGACCTTCATATCAGTAAGGCCGCTCTCCTCGCGCACCTTGTCGATGATGTACTCGCTCTGTCCGATCTGTCCGTAAACCAGACCTGCCTGCATGGAAGATACGGTCTCCTGCGTCAGAATCGATGCCGGTTTCTTAATCTCGATTTCGGGAAGCTTTGCGGTATCTTCCCACAGAGCCTTTGCGCTGATACGAAGTCCCGGTGCCGTAATACCCACGATAAAAGAGCCGTCCGCGGATACCAGGTCGTATGTCGTAGCGGTTCCGAAGTCCAGGATGAGAACGGGACCGCCGTATTTTTCATATGCCGCAACCGCATCGACGATACGGTCCGCACCGAGTTCCTTCGGGTTCTCGATGGCAATCTTGATACCGGTCTTGATTCCCGGTCCCACAATTAACGGCTTGCAGTTTACGTAGCGCTCGATGGCCGTGGTCAGGGAGTGCATAACATTCGGTACAACCGATGCAATAATCGCGCCGGTAATTTCCTTATGATTGATATCGTTTAAGGAAAGAAGCTCGCGAATGGCCAAACCGTATTCATCGGAGGTACGGCTCAATTTCGACATCAGTTTGAACATGACGAGCATTTTCTCGCCCTCATACACACCGAAGTTGATATTGGTATTTCCTACGTCTACCACAAGAATCATGGTTTTTTCCTCACTCTCTGACTTCTTTCTTACTTCCGTCCGGCACTGCCGGTGCCTTTACTCCTCTTCGAGAAGCAGCGAATCCAGCGGCTCCTTGCACACAATCACGCGATAGTAAAGGCGAAGCGCCTCAAACACTTCCTGTCTGGAATCGCGGATTTTCTTTACCAGCATGCCCGCAGAAATCTCATCGTAATAGATGTCGTCCTCTTCCGCATCGGTCTCGAGGCACAAATCCCCGTCCTCGTCGAATCCGATGGTAAAGACACCGCCGACTTCTTCGGTAAACAGTACGCTGATGATGTGCAGGTCGTCCTGCAGCGACTGCGGAATCTTTGCAAATTCCGGATTAAAATAATATTTTTGCTCGTAGGCATTCGCCCCGCAGATTACAACTTTTTCCATTACTCTTCAAACGCTCCCAGCGTTGCTGCCATCATGGCTTTGATGGTATGCATTCTGTTCTCGGCCTCGTCAAAGACGCGTGAATACTCGGACTCGAATACCTCGTTGGTAACCTCGAGTTCCATTAGGCCGAATTTTTCACCGACTGCCTGACCGATGGTCGTATTGCGGTCGTGGTAAGAAGGCAGGCAGTGTAAGAAAATAACATCTTCCGCGCCGTTCTTCATCACATCCATGGTCACACGGTAAGGAAGCAGCGCATCGATTCTGTTCTGCCAAACCTCATCCGGCTCGCCCATGGAAACCCAGATATCCGTATAGATGACATCCGCGCCCTCGGTGCCCTTCTTGACATCCTCTTCGAAAGTCAAGGTCGCTCCGCTTTCCTTTGCATATTCCTCACACTGAGCAATTAATTCCTGATTCGGGAAATATGCTTTCGGCGCGCATGCGGTAAAATGCATGCCCATTTTTGCGCAGGCAATCATTAAGGAATTGCCCATATTGAAGCGCGCATCGCCCATGTAAGTAAGCTTTACGCCTTTTAAGCGGCCGAGCTGCTCGCGAATGGTCAGAAGGTCCGCAAGCATCTGCGTCGGATGATATTCATTTGTCAAACCGTTCCAGACAGGCACATCGGCGTACTTCGCAAGTTCCTCCACGATACTCTGTCCGTATCCTCGGTACTCGATGCCGTCATACATGCGGCTTAAAACCCTTGCGGTGTCCGCAATGGATTCCTTCTTGCCGATCTGGCTGCCCGCGGGATCCAAATATGTAACATTCATGCCGAGATCATAACCCGCCACTTCAAAAGAGCATCGGGTTCTGGTGGAAGTCTTTTCAAAAATCAAAACAATATTCTTTCCCGCCAAAGCGTCCTTGGTGGAAATGCCCTGTTTCTTCTTCAATTTGAGTTCCGACGCAAGGTCCAGCATATACTCGATTTCTTCGGGTGTAAAATCCTTCAGCGTCAGGAAATCTCTTCCTTTTAAACTCACTGCCATGAATGTGTCCTCCTTTTGAAAAAAGATAGAATCATCATAGCACAAAAAAAGCCGGCCCGCAATGCGGGCCGGCCTGATTCGCCTTAGTAGAATACGTGGTCTCCGATTACAACACCGTCACGACCGCCGGCACGACGGAAGTGGCATGCATCTCCGACATTGGTCTTGCCGCTCAGTGCCTCGATTGCCGCCTGTTTGCAGCTTTCGTTGACACCGTTTGCAAGTGCCTTGCTGAGGGTACCGTTACTTGCAGGACCGAACTGACCGGGCGCGTAGATGACATCGCGCATGGTGGAAGGATATGCGCCGCTGCGGATTCGGTTACATACAACCGCACCGACCGCAAGCTTGCCTTCGTAGCTCTGGTTACCTGCCTCGCAGTAAATGATTGCAGCAAGTAAGGTGATATCGTCAACATCTGCAGGCACTGCCGCGTACTTGGCGTTCAGTTTCGCTTTCTCAAGCGCTGCAAGACGTTCTCTTTCCTCGATTTCCTCGATGGTCTCACCTTCATTGATCAGAAGATGAAGTGTTACATAGTCTGCGGATACATATCCGAGTTTGTTCTGATAAAGAATCGGAATCCATCCTTCGGTCGGCTCTTTCTCGGGAACGGTTTCAAGGTCGATTCCCACTTCCAGAAGTCCGATGATTTCTCCGTCCTCGCCGGGTGCCTTACGAACACGCAATGCCTGCGTATCGATGGTTGCATAGGTCTTGCAAACGGTTGCCGCATATTCTTCCGCAGCTTCCTCAAAGTAGAGAAAATCGTTGCTGACCCATCCCACAAGCTCGCCGGACTGAATCTTGGTCCATCCGTCTCCGCGCTCAAGAATCGTACCGCCGCAGTTCTTGTAAAGAACACCGACTTTATCTGCCTCCGTGGAGGGGTTGGAGCGAACGTTTACATAGTCGGAAGTCTTTGCCATTACCATGGTGTACTTCGCTTCGCGCTCCGCCTGTAACTCTTCTTCCAGTTGTTTTTCGTAATAAGCAATCTCCTCTTCCGTCGGAATATCCGTACGAACGTGGAGGGAAACACCCGCACCGACTGCCAGATCCGGAATCTCGGGATCGACATCTTCAATCTTCGTATCCTCGGCAACGCCTGCGGATAACGAATAAACGGCATCTCCTTTTGCTTTCGCGTTCATTCCCGAGAAAACCACAGTCGCGGTACATACCGTGATTGCAATGTAGGGAACGATTCGCCTTTGCATAAATCTTAACATTTCTTTCGTCCTTTTCGTCCTCTCGTCCTTCGCTCCCCTACGCGAAGGCCGCTTAACATAAGTTACGCATTTATGTAAATTGTTACAATTTTGTTACATGTGCATCATACCACCATGCCCCGGGAGTGTCAATTTTTCGGCGTTTTTTCGGTGTTTTGTCGGCGAAATCAAAAAAAGCCATGTAAAATTTAGTTAAAATTTACATAGCTTTTTTAATATTGATGTTATCTTCGGCTGTGTATCGCTTACAGCATCTTGGACTTCTCGGCACACTCAATGACTGCGTCCATGACGGTGGCACGGAAGTTTCCTTCCTCGAGTACACGTACAGCCTCGATGGTCGTACCCGCAGGGGAGCAAACCATATCTTTGAGTTCTCCGGGATGTTTGCCGGTCTCCATCATCAGTTTCGCGCTTCCGAAGACTGCCTGTGCAGCGAATTCATATGCCATCGCTCTGGGCATTCCTTCCGCAACAGCTCCGTCCGCCATTGCTTCAATGAACATGAATACATATGCGGGTGCGCTTCCGCTGACACCGACAACCGCATCCATCATGTTCTCGGGAACCTGAATGGCCTTGCCGAAGCAGGCAATCAGTGCGGACGCGATATCAATCTGTGCTTCGCTCGTTCTTGCATTCGGTGTGAATGCAGTGCATGCTTCTCCGACGAGTGCCGGTGTATTCGGCATGCAGCGAACGATGCTGTGATTTGCGCCGAGCATTGCCTCTAAGTACTCAAGCGTCTTGCCGGCTACGATGGAAATAATGATTACGTTCTTTTTCAGAACCGGTTTCACATTTTCAAGGGAATACTCAAGGTACTGCGGCTTTACGGCAAGAACCAGAACGTCTGCCTGCTCCGCTACCATTGCGTTTTCAAGGCATGCGTTAATGCCGAAGTCCTTCTTTGCATTCTCAACCGCAGCCATGGAAATATCGGAACCGATGATGTTCTTCGGGGAGATATTACCCTTCTCGATAATGCCGCCGATAATAGCGCGTGCCATATTGCCGAGGCCGATAAAGCCGATTTTCATATCCTTTTCACTCTTCTTCGCTGCTGCCATTTTAAATTCCTCCCTTGCGTCTTTGGCGATTCGCCTCATACATAAGAATTCCCGCTGCCATGGATGCATTCAGGGACTCGCCCTCACCCTGCATGGGGATATAGATCTGTGCCGAGGCAAGCGCTATGGTTTCCTCGGTCAGTCCGTTTCCTTCATTGCCGATAATAAATGCCGTGCCCGGCGTGTAATTATACCGGTCGTATTCCTTTGCTTTTTCCGAAAGCGTTGCCGCGTATACATAGATTCCGATGTCTTTTAAGAGCCCGATCACATAGGGCAGATCATCCGTATACAGGAAAGGAACTCTGTACACCGCGCCCATCGTGGAACGGGTGACCTTCGGATTGTAAATATCCACGGTATCCTGGCTCATAATCACACCGGTAACTCCGGCCGCTTCCGCGGTTCGGATAATCGTGCCCAGATTTCCCGGGTCCTGTAAGTTCTCCACAATCACAAAAAGCTTCTTTTCGGTTCCTTCGAGCATGTCATCGAGCGAATACCTGCTTGTATCGATGATGCTTAAAATTCCCTGCGGCGTTACGGTGCCGGCCATTTTTTCAAATACCGGATCCAGAACAATTTCGAATTTCATACGGTCCAGTTTTTCCCTGCAAACCCTGTAATTCTTTGGCAGGTTCGGATCGTAATGAAGCATGTTATACAGATGTTCGGCCACAAAAACCTTACGGATGTCTTCCTCGGGGGCTTCCAAAAACATTTTGACGCCCTCCGCCACAAAACATCCTTCCTTCCGACGAAATCGCGATTTCGTCGCCAGTTCCCTGACGTATTTTACTTTTTCGTTGGTGGGTGATGTGATCATACCTTTTAAAAATTAAATTGTCTTACTAACCATGTACTGATACTCGGGAATCTTCTTCTCCATGTTCAGTGCTTCTTCGATATCAAAATCGGTGAACTCGCCGTGACGGTATGCTACGACGCGGTTCGTCTTGCCCTCGCAGAGGATGTCCGCTGCGTATGCGCCCATGATGGATGCATAGTAACGGTCCTTACAGGTCGGTGAACCGCCGCGCTGCATGTAACCCAAAATGGTTGCCCTGGTCTCGATTCCGGTTGCCGCCTCGATACGACGTGCCATGGAAGTCGAATGACCGATACCCTCGGCATTGATGATGATATGATGTTTCTTACCTTTTTTACGGTTCTGAATAATATTGTTGATAATATTCTGTTCGTTATAATCATAGGTCTCGGGAAGAAGGATGTCCTCCGCGCCGTTTGCGATACCGCACCACAATGCGATATAACCAGCGTTACGTCCCATAACCTCGATAATCGAGCATCTCTCGTGAGAGGAGGAAGTATCCCTTACCTTGTCGATTGCCTGCATTGCGGTATTTACCGCGGTGTCAAAACCAATCGTGTAATCGGAGCATGCGATGTCAAGATCGATGGTTCCCGGAATGCCGATGGTATTGATGCCGTGACGGGCAAGTGCCTGCGCACCTCTGTAGGAGCCGTCTCCGCCGATAACCACGATGCCGTCGATGCCGTGCTTTCTGCAAATGTCGGCAGCCTGTGCCTGTACATCCGGCTCTTTAAACTCTAAGCATCTTGCGGTTCCGAGAATCGTTCCGCCTCGCTGAATCGTATCGGATACATCTTTTCTGCCCATTTCAAAAATCTCTTCGGCCAAAAGTCCCGCATACCCGCGCTTGATTCCTTTTACCGTAACACCGTTTGCCAGTGCTTTTCTTACAACCGCACGAATGGCGGCATTCATACCGGGAGCGTCGCCTCCGCTGGTAAGTACTCCGATGGTTTTAATCTGATCTGCCATTTTTATTCCCTCGCATAAAGCAAAAAATTCACATCTATTATGCCAAATTCCCACGTAATATTCAAGAGTGGCGCGCATCCACGCATTCATGAATCACGCTACCAGGTAATCTTAACTCTTCCTTCTCCGAGAATCTCTTCGATGCCCTTCTGAAGTTCTTCTCCCGCAAACACGCATCTTGAAGGAGGAAGCTCTTTAAGCATTTTCTCCTCTTCCAAGTAAATCTTTACGGCATCCTTTCCGTCGGAGACATCCAGAAGCGCCCTTACTTCCGGCTCTTTCGCATCGTACTCGGCACGGTTTGCATACTTAATCCACAGGCATTTGGTCGCATCCTTAAATGCCGTAATCGTCTCCGCAATGACCTTTGCATCCTTATTTTCCTCGCAGGTTGCACGTCCGGTGACGAAGATTTTTTCATCCTCGTTCAGGATTGCGTTGTACTTTTCAAACTGCTTCGAAAAGACGATAATCTCCACGCTTCCGACCAAATCTTCCAGCGTAAGGAACGCCATGGCCTTATCGTTTTTCGTGAATTTAACGGTCTTTTCCGCGATGATTCCGCCGACGGTTACCTTCGCTTCATCCTCCACGACGGCATTTCCGGTATCGTCATCGATATAAAAATCGCTGCTGACATTCGAAATCTTTTTCCGCCACAGTTCCTCGTACTTCTCCATCGGATGACCGCTCACATAAATGCCCAAAACCTCTTTTTCCATTGCAAGCAGGGTTTCCTTGTCGAACTCGCCGACGTCGGGAAGCGTGATTTCAAAAGCCTTCTGCTCCACTTCGCCCATTTCGAAAATCGACATCTGGCCGTTTACATTGCCCTTCTTGTTCTTCGCGGCGCGGTCCATCAAAAGCGGATACACCTGCATAAACTGTTTTCTCGTACCGCCCAGGTTGTCGAAACAGCCGGCTTTGATAAAGTTCTCCACGGCACGCTTGTTGACGGTTCCTTCCGAACTCATGCGCTCCGCAAAATTCTGCAGCGACGTAAACGGTCCCTTCTCCTCGCGCTCGCGCACGATGGATTCGATGACCGGACGGCCGACATTTTTAATCGCATTGAGCGAATAACGAATCGCATCCCCCGACACCGTAAAATCCGCCTCGCCTTCGTTGATGTCCGGAGATACCATGCGGATGCCCATGCCACGGCATGTCATGATGTACGCGGAAACCTTTCCGGGATTGTCGATGACGGACGAAATCAGCGCTGCCATGTATTCCAGCGGATAGTAATATTTTAAATACGCGGTCTGGTATGCGACCACCGCATAGGCTGCGGCATGTGATTTATTGAACGCATACTTCGCGAAATCAATCATCTGGTTGTATATCTCGTTGCCCACTTCCTGGGAAATGCCGTTGCCAACGCATCCCGGAATGCCGAGATCCTTGTTGCCCATGACGAAGTTCACTCGCTCCTGCTCCATGACGTACGTCTTTTTCTTGGACATTGCGCGGCGCACTTCATCGGAGCGGCCCAGCGTAAATCCGCCGAGGTCACGCACGATCTGCATAACCTGCTCCTGATATACGATACAGCCGTAGGTCGGCGACAGAATCGGTTCAAGCTGCGGGCATAAGTATTTTACCTTCTCCGGTGCATTCTTTCCCCGGATATACTGGGGGATAAAATCCATGGGGCCGGGGCGGTACAAGGAAATTCCCGCGATAACGTCCTCTAAGCTCTTCGGTTTTAACTCCTTCATGAAGGACTTCATGCCGGCACTTTCCAGCTGGAAAATACCTTCGGTCTGGCCGGTGCCGATATATGCAAATACCTTCGGGTCATTGTAATCAATTTCATCCACGCTAAATGTTCTGCCGAGGCGTTTCGAAATGCTCTTCTCCGCGTTCTGGATGACGGTAAGGTTTCGAAGTCCCAGAAAGTCCATTTTCAAAAGACCGAGTTCTTCAAGCGTGGTCATCGTATACTGCGTTGTGACCGCACCGTCGCTTCCTAAGTTCAGCGGCACGAAATCGTCGACCGGTCTCGGGGAAATCAGAACGCCCGCCGCATGCATGGAAGTATGTCGGGGCAAACCTTCAAGACGTCTCGACATATCGATTAAGTACTTAATCTCATTGCTGCTTTCATAGGATTCCCGGAGTGCGGGATTCATTGCAAGCGCCTTGTCAAGCGTCATGCCGAGTTCCATCGGAACCTGCTTGGCAATCGCATCCGCCACGTTATACGGAAGGTCCATGACGCGGGCAACATCGCGGATTACACCGCGCGCCTGCAGGGTACCGAACGTAACAATCTGTGCCACGTTCGCCTCACCGTATTTGCGGTGCACGTAATCGATTACCTCCTGACGGCGCTCCACACAGAAGTCAACGTCAATATCGGGCATGGATACACGTTCCGGATTTAAAAATCTCTCAAAGAGAAGATTGTATCTTACCGGATCGATGTTTGTGATATGCAGACAATACGAAACCAGACTGCCCGCTGCGGAACCGCGTCCCGGTCCCACGGCGATGCCGTGCTCTCGCGCATAATTGATAAAATCCCAGAGAATCAGGAAATAATCGATGTATCCCATGGTCTCGATAACTGAGATTTCATACATCATTCGCTCGTAAAGTTTTCCGTCATCATTCGGGTATCTTTCTTTGAAGCCGTCATTGCAGAGCTTTAACAGATAGCTCTTTGAATCAAATCCTTCCGGCACTTCAAAATGCGGAATCTTCGTTTCGTGGAACTTAATCTCCACCTTGCATCGTTCGGCGATTGTATTCGTATTTTCAATGGCTTCGGGCACGTAGGAAAAGAGTTTTCGCATTTCTTCCTCGGATTTTAAATAAAACTGTCCGCCCTCATAGCGCATGCGGTCGGTATCCGCAAGCCGTTTTCCGGTCTGGATGCAAAGCAGGATATCATGGCTTTCCGCATCCTCCGCGTAGGTATAATGTACGTCGTTCGTGCACACAAGCGGATACCCAAGTTCCTCGTGCATTTTAATCAGACCCGCGTTTACGGTCTGCTGCTCCGCATAGCCGTGGTCCTGAAGTTCCAGAAAATAATTGCCGTCGCCGAAGCAGTCGTGATATTTAATCGCCGCCTTCTTCGCTTCATCGTAAAATCCGCGTGCAATCAGTTTCTGCACTTCACCGGCAAGACACGCGGACAGGCAAATTATGCCCTCGTGATACCGGTTCAGTACTTCCATATCCACACGGGGTTTGTAATAAAAGCCTTCCGTGAAACCGCGGGAGACGATTTTCATTAAGTTTTCGTAACCTTTATTGTTTTCGGCCAGGAGAATCAGATGATTGTAACGGTCCTCGCCGCCGGTCACTTCTTTGTCAAAACGGGAATTCGGAGCCACGTAAACTTCGCAACCGAGAATCGGCGTGATGCCCTCTTTGAGGGCTTCTTTATAGAAATCAATGCAACCGAACATCACGCCGTGATCCGTAATGGCGCCGTGCGTCATGCCCAGTTCCTTGAGACGTCTTACATATTCTTTGATTTTATTCGAGCCGTCCAGGAGGCTGAACTCCGTGTGGACGTGCAAATGTGTGAATGCCATGTGCATTTCCCCCTACAGTGTTTATTATAATGAATCGGCCCTTAAAAATATAGGCTTGACTTTCTTTTTGTGCGGAAAAATGTTACAATTTTCATGGGGTTATAAACAAGGGCCGGAAGGCTTGAAAAGAGGGGGTATGGATATGACGGTTTCTGTATGTATGATCGTAAAAAACGAGGAAAAACTCTTACGCAGATGCCTGGATTCTTTAGTTGGGCTTTACGATGAGCTTGTCATCGTGGATACCGGTTCAACGGACAAGACCAAGGAAATCGCATGGGAGTATACGAACGACGTTTACGATTTTGAATGGGTGAACGACTTCGCGGCAGCAAGAAACTTTGCCTTCTCAAAATGTACCAAGGAATACATCTACTCCGCCGACGCGGATGAAGTGATTGACGACGCAAACCGTGAGCAGTTCAAGGTTCTGACCCAGTATCTGGACCCGAACTACGAAATCGTGCGGATGTGGTATTTAACGCCGCTTGATTTTAACGAAGCCAATGGTTTTGCGAAAGAATACCGTCCGAAGCTCTTTAAGAGACTCCGTAACTGGACCTGGATTGATCCGGTTCACGAAAGTATGCGCTTAGAGCCGACCATATTCGACAGCGATATTTCGATTCGCCACCTTCCGAGTGTTTCGCACGCGGACCGCGATTTTGAAATCTACGAAAAAGCCGCATCCAGAGGCGGTATCCTCTCTCCGAAACTGCACGCGCTCTATGCAAGAGAGCTCTATGCAAACGGTGACAAGGACGAACTTCTGCGTGCAAAAGAATACTTCCGCCACTGTGTGGAAGGCACCTCCTTCCGGATTCGCAATGACGTAACACCGCAGCGTGCAAAGAAGAAACACGCTTCGCTCTGGACCGAGGAAAGTGTGGATACGAATGCGGAAGCAATTCAGAATCAGGCGGATGCAAGCTACAGCGTTTACCGCGAGTCCCTCTGCGTACTGGCAAAAATCGCCCGCGTCGAGGAGGATTACGAGCGTCTTTTCGAGATTTCGATGATCGGCATGACCTACTGCCCGTGCTCCGAGATTGCACTCGAAGTCGGTATCGGTTATTATGAGTTGGAAGATCAAATCAATGCAAAGAACTGGTTAAACATTGCAATGCACAATACTTCTCCTGCCATGGATCCCGCCGCAGGCAACACCAAGGCGCTTAAGTACATGGAACTTTTGGAGAACGGGAAATAGAAGAAAGGAAGTTTCAGAAAAAGAATTATGAAAACATCAAAAAGAATAGGAATCCGGTTATCCGTCCTGGCATGCCTTGCAGTTTGCGTATTTGCTCTGTGTGCATGTAAGGATCCGAAGCTTACGGTGAATTATTACATCGACGGAAGGAAAACCGATACGCTCCCGGACCGCGGTCTGTACGAGATTAAGAGCATTAAGTGCAACAACGCAAAGGCCAACGCTACCTGGGACTGCGATTCCTGGTCCTTAAAGACCGAAACGCTTACAAAGAATACCAGCGTGGATTTGGATTTTACCTATACATCGCATCCGTTTACAATGAACGGAATCGGGTATGACAGTCTTCAGGAAGCATTCAATGCGGCAGGTACGACTCCCGCGGAGATTCACATCACCAAGGATGCAACCGGTTCGGGTACCACGGCAGTCGGAAGCGACATCACCCTTTATCTTCACGGATTTGCTTTGGACGGCATGGGCGGCGAGACCATCGTAAACAACGGTACCATGACCATCCGCGGCATAGATGCTGCGGCAGAAGGCAAGGGAAAGAACGAAGCTCCGGAAAGAGGCATTCTCGCAAACACCACCGGAAGCGGTGATAATACCAAAACGCTTGTAAACTTCGGAACCCTGATTGCTTACGATCTCGTCATCAACAACTCCACCGAATCGTTCAGCATCTGGAACAGTTCCAATAACGAAAGCTCGATGGAACTTCACAACTGTTTAATCGAGCGCGGAGAACCCGAAATCATCGCACTGGTGAACTCCGGTACCCTGCTCCTTGACGGATGCACCATCTCGGGCGGCGGCGACTTAACCCACCCGACGGTACTGCAGAATGCAGGCTTTGCTTCCATCAAACTTGTAAACACCAGGATTACGAACTCCGGCTCCGGCTATTCCCTTTACAAGGAATCCGGCACGGTGGAAATCGACGGCGCGAGCGAATGCCCGAATGCATTCGGCCTCAGCGGAGATGAGGAATAAAATAACCCGGCAAACGCCGGGTTATTTTTTAAATCAGAAAGCCTCCACACGAATCCTTCGTGAAAATCTCCGAAAGCTTCACCGCGAAGTTATAGTCGCGCATGACTTTCTCATAGCCCGCTTTCGCAATGGCCAAACGCTCATCCTCATGCTCGAGGTAGTAGCGTGTCTTCTCAATCAGATCCTCCAGCGAGCGGTACATAATAATCTCCTTACCCTCCTGGAATTCATTCTCCAAATCTTCCTGATAGTTCGTCAGAACGAATCCCTGACAGGACATAATCTCAAGCACGCGAAGCGGAATTCCGGTCGTAATCGCACGTGGCGTTACATAAACATTCACCTTGCTTTGATGGAATACCAAAGGTGCGGTCTTTCTGAAATCCACGGCACC
>JAEEGL010000282.1_pt1 | contig 16463 bp, 6 predicted proteins | sample 9134231 | NCBI WGS metagenome assembly JAEEGL01 (sample SAMN16246548, study PRJNA631951) | gut metagenome | biome: gut microbiome; feature: rumen; material: fiber-attached | host: Bos | place: Iran: Karaj | collected 2018-10
TTATTGAACTGCCCAAATGATTGCGGTTGGTGCGGTGATGGCGTCTGCAGGATCGTACTGGGCGAAGCCCCGACTTCATGCTCCAGTGGCTGCAAAGTTAAGATTTATTGCGGAGACACCAAATGTGATCCCGGTGAAACACGCTTGAACTGCCCGGTTGACTGCCCGCCGGAATGTGGCGACGGACGCTGCGAAGCTCCCCAGGAAACCAAAGCTAACTGTGCTCTGGACTGCGATGAGGGCGAGATCGCCGAATACGAATCCGTCTGCGGCGATGGCGTCTGCGATGACGATGAAAAAGAAAAATGCACAGAAGACTGCACAGTAGAACAACCCAAACTGCCGCAAATCACAGAAGCCGAATTCAATTCTCTCAAAGAAGGAAAATATCGCTTCCTGTTTGATTATGAGCTCGTCACCGATCCCTTCAAAGCCGAGAGCGGTGAATCTTCATCGGATGCCTTTGAACGTCAGATGAACGAATTCTTCTCGTTCCCATTCCCCAGCGAGCTTCGTACCGACGAAAAGGGACACCCGATTATTGCCAATTACCCGATGCCGAAGAATTCCCTTCTGGATACCATCAGCAAGCTGCCGTTCGTCGGCGGCATCGGCGAACTTATCCCCACCATCTTCAAACTCGCTCAGAGCGAACGAGCAGGTTTCTCCCCCATCGGAGCATCCTATTTCCGGACTTCTGTCACCATCGACAATTACGACTTCCCCAAACCCAAAGACACGCTGTCTGCAAATTCCTGCTTCCAGCTCATCAACGTTGAACCCGAATCCCGCCATTACGGAGAACGCGTTCCTCTCTACGTCTCCTATCACCGCGCTGCCAATAAGACCTGGGCCTCAAACGTCCTCGTTATGCGCCCCGTTACCGGTGCCGGTGCCAATCCTGGAGATCGCCACATCAGCGTCGTCGGCAACTGCCTGACTGCCAATGGCCGAAAACTCAATCAGTCCAACAAACTGCGATACATCCTCGAACAGGCTGCCCCCGAGACCGTCAATAAACGCATGTCGTTCTACGTCGAACAGCTCAATAAACTTGCGGAAGATGGCAAACTCGGCATGAAACTGAGCGATATCCGCGCCATGACCGGTTATCAGACACTCAATGCCGCTGTCGAAATGGATCAGATCGCCGCAGACCTCATCGGAAAAGGCCAGGTCGTTACAGATGATAATGGCGTCGCTATCGGTGAATGGGCCACAACAACGACAAACGGAACGAATGTCGCCAAATATAACGTCAATATCTTCAGAGGCACATTCAAAACCGTCAATTATATGGAGGGAGCATTCCCCTACACTGGCGATGGTGAGGGAGCGATCAATTTCGACGACGAAGGCAAGCTCATTTCGAAGGGTAAAGAGGAAACCGTTCGATTCACCATCGTCATGCCAAGAACAGACATGCCCGAAAAAGGATGGCCCATCGCTGTCTATGGTCATGGAACAGGCGGCAATTCAGATACTCACTGCCGCTGGGGCAATGACGAAGGTATCGTACTCGCCAATGGCGGATATACAGCTGCCGGCAGCAAACCCACCGATAAAGCCGTTCCGATGGCTATGATCGGATTTGACGCAAGTCTCCATGGAAAACGCGGCGAAGAAGGAAAGGAAATTTCCGACGGCGACTTCATTATGATGCTTATGCAGAATCCTCTGGTCGTCCGCGAAAGCTGGCGCCAGACCGTCACCGATATGCTCGTGATCTACGACCTGCTCGACAGGGGCAAGTTCGTCCTGCCCCCGATTCCCGGTTCCAAAGATAAGAAAAATGTCATATTCGATCCAAGCTACGGCATGTATATGGGACACAGCCAGGGTTCTCAGGAAGCCGGACTTCTGCTCGGTCTGACACCCAAAATCAAAAATGCATTCCTCTCAGCAGGCGGCGGTGGTGTCATGCTCAGCTTCGTCGATCTTCACCCCGACCTGAGCGGCATCCAGGTTGTGGGTAATATTCTCGGCGGTAAATCCGTCGCCGATATGGTGGGCTATCTCCTCGGTATGAACGACGGCGATATCTCCTACGACACGTTCCTGACCAATCACATTATCCAGCCATTGACTGACCCAATCGATCCCAATAGCTTCACCCGCCGCTTCGTCATGGAACCCCCTGCGGGCTGGGAACCCAAGAATATCGTTCAAACGATTGGCCTTGGTGATCAGAGTACCCCACAGGCAGCTCAGTTTGCGATGATCAGTCAAACCGGTCTGCCCCCCATCGGTGAGGTTTTCAAAGTCAGCGATCCCATGGAGCTCGCCGGATTCACCAAATCAACCGGCAACACCGTCAGCAATAACGTAACCAATCTCGACGGCAAGAAATCGACCGGTGCATCCATACAGTTCAACTACACCGGCAGTGACAACCCCCACTTCGTCATTTACGATATGAAAAGCGCACGTAACGCCTATATCGACTTCTTCAAATCCGTTGTGGAAGGTCATCCAACCGCTTCCGTTTCGGGCGACCAAACCGGTGGTAACAGTTATTAATCATTTTGGGGCTCGCCTATGGGAGCCTGACGGCTCCCATACAGCTCGCTTTTCGGCGCTATTGCTCTGCAATACGCGCCTTCTTTCTTTTTATTATTTCCCAATGGACCGCCCATGAAATTCAAAATCTGGCGTCAGGCCGATGCCAATACCGAAGGTCACTTTGAAACATTCGAACTGACTGTCGATCCGGAAGCTTCCCTGCTCGAAAGCATGGATGCGATCAATGAATCTCTCGTCAAAAAAGGAAAAGATCCCATCGCCTTCGATTCCGACTGCCGCGAAGGTATCTGCGGATGCTGCGGACTGGTCGTCGATGGCGTCCCCCATGGACCGGTCCCCAAAACGACAACATGCCAGCTCCACATGCACCATTTTGCCGGTCGCGATGAAATCACCATCGAACCCTTCCGCGCCAAAACGATGCCCATCATCAAGGATTGCATGATCGATAAATCCGCTCTGGAACGCGTGGCAAAAGCCGGCGGCTTCATCAGTGTTCGAACCGGTCAGCAGCCCGAAGCCAACTCCATCCTAATTCCAAAGAAAAAAGCCGATGAGGCTTTCAGCTATGCTGCATGCATCGGCTGCGGCGCATGCGTAGCCGCATGTTCCAATGGTGCCGCACACCTGTTTACTGGTGCAAAAATCGCACAACTCCTCGCGCTTCCCCAGGGAAACCCGGAACGAAGTTCAAGAGCCTCGGCCATGGTCGCTCAAATTCAGAAAGAAGGTTTCGGCGGATGCTCCAACGAAGGCGAATGCGAAGCCGTTTGTCCAAAACAGGTAAAAACAGGCGCCATCGCAGCCATGAATCGCGAATATATTCGTTCTATCTTTGTAAAATAATTAAACGCACATTCCTCATGTACCGCAAAATACCGGCAAACATGAGGAATTCTGCTTTATTCAATTGAACTCACGGCATCACAATAAGACATTCCACGGGACATTTTTTCCCGAAGAGTTTTTCTGAGTTCCTCAAAAGATATTTGTTCAGTCCCGCTATGCCCGCAGACGGGAAACGATGACAGATTCAGGGATTTGGCAGGTGCGTGAACCAGTTCTATAGCTTTCTCATGTGCTGCAATTTCTGGCGTATTTCCGCATTCCCGATGATACTCCAGGCTGACGGCCAGCTTCTCTGCAAACTTCGACAGACGCTTTCGGCGTTCCGTCAGCCCCGATTCTATTCTCTTCAAACCGGATTCCATTAAAAAGGAAGATTCAGTCTCCCGGAATAGCGGCAGACGTATCTGCTGATACCATAATTTCAAATATTCCAGTTGTTCAATATAATATAATGTATTTTCGACTTTAACATCCGGTCGATGAATAGCTTCGGGTTCAAATGTTTTATCGAGCACCTTACTGTCTGTACAAACAATATGATCATTTAATATATTTTTGGTAATTTTTGAACCCGCACCGACGACAGCACCAAACCCTACGATGACGGGACTTACAATCTGAGTCTGTCCACCGATAAAGATGGGGCGCTGATTCAAAAAAACGCCCTGAACGACATTCCCGAATATTGAAGCAAATTTATCCCCCTGAGGCGTATAGTTATAAAGCGCCATACAGGATCCAATTTCAGAATGTACCTTGCGGCTGAGGCCGCCAGCCATCAATGCATCACAAAAGTTGATGAGTGATCCTGCCACGACATGGGGAAAGAAAATCGTCTGCTTGAGTCCGACCGTATGTCCGAGCTCAACCCCCTCCTCGAGCAGACAGCCTTCGCGGATCTCTGCACCATTGCGAACGATGACTCCGTCCAGAAGCGTACATTCCCGATAAACGCCCTGCATTGCGCGAGATTGGGCTCCAATCTGGGCATTCTCAACCAATGCCCCCCCGCCTTCGCCAATCCGCGCATTCCGGCCAATATAGGTTTCGCGACCGCGAAGAATACATCCGGGATAGATCACTGCTCCCGGTTGGATGCGCTCAACATCGATATCTTCAAGAACAACAGCCGAAGGACATGGAATACGTACACCTCGTTCAATGAGCGCTGAGATCATTTTCTTTTCCCTTAACGTACGTTGCGGCTTTCCAAACCTCTCCCAGTGAACGCCACCATGTCCATTGCCCTTCACGCAGGCCTTCTATAAACTCCCCCTCCCCTTTCTTCTTGCCATCGGGATAAAACTGCGTCCATGTACCGGTCTCTTTGCCATCAGCAAACACGCCCTTTTCATGCAGCGAACCATCCGGATAATACCACTTCCATTCGCCATTGCGTTTGCCGTTTGCAAACTCACCTTCGCTCGAAATACTGCCGGTTTGAGCATGATAGGTACTCCAATGGCCGGATTCGACACCATTCTCGTAGCGGCCATCAAATTTCTTACCTCCATTTTCGTAATATCCGGTCCAGTTTCCAATCCGGCGATCGAGCAGATATTCTCCCTTCAGCATGAGTTTGCCATTGGGATAATAGTATTCCCAAATGCCATTCATGTGGCCAAGATGAATCGATCCCCTCTTCTCCAGAGTTCCATTTTCGTTGTACCACATCCATTGTGCTTCGCGAACATGATACATCGCCAGCGGATTCTCGCGATTGACAGCACAAACTTTACAGCCGATCTCGCGCCTTTCTTCATCTATTTTGTACTCACCGCGAATCTGTGAACATGCTTTCGCATCATCAGATACAATTTCGTTGGAATCATAGACGGCTGTATACCAAGGGGTATCACTCTTTTTCAGATAAAACTTCCACTCACCCTGCCGAATTGCATCGCCGAATCCCGGATACATCTTACCCGATGACAGCTTGGAACCATCCGTATAATAACGCGTCTGCTCATATGGACCATGGTCGGTATAGTTTGTATCATATGCCACCTGCCCAGCATGCGTATAATCGTAACACATGCCGATAGCCCGATCCTGTTTGAAGTTATACCGATAGGCGACATGCCCATCCGTATAGAATGCCGTCACCAGTCCATGCCGCGTCCCCAGAAGGTAGTGAACTTCCGAAGATAACACGCCATTCGAAAACCAGACTTTCGAGACGCCATTCAGGACACCGCCTTTATACATCCGTTCGGATTCCAGACTTCCCGTATCATACCAGGTTTTCCAAAGACCTGTTTTTTCTCCATTGGAGTACTTGCCCTCTTCCCTGGGATAACCATTGTACCACCAGGACTTAAAATGCCCCATCCCAGCAATGATCGTCGAAGGCTCCCCCATCGGAGTTCCTTCTTTCGTCAAATAGGAGACCACGCCATCCGGCACACCTTTCTTTACGGTGTACTTCGCAAGCAGCTCACCTGACGGATGGTATTCATGAACGACGCCATCAATCACATTCTGCTGAAGAGGAACGGTTTTCCACTTCTCACCAGTGCCATAAAAGTAAATCTCACGATATACATTGCCTACAGAATTTTTGCACAGTACCTTTTTCTCATCATGATCATAATCCAGATATGCAGGGATCGGTGCTTTGGGATTATCTTCCGGCTTGCACAAATCAAAAGTCGGCTGATCGTTGGCATTGCCCGTAGCATCATAATTAATTTTCAGCCAGGGATTGCCTGCTGTCGTAAACAGCTGAATTTTCCCGACGCGAATTCCCTCCAGTTCGGGATAATCCGAAACGCTGTAACCTTCGACGATTTTAACACCGTCGCCATTAAACCATTCAGTCCAGTAAGCTTCTGTGTTCGCGGGCATTCCTTCCGGCAGTTCAGTTTGAAGAGCCTTGCGGTCGTAATACCGACGCATGCTAATCATGCCTGGTTCCTCAAAAATATCCCATTTCCCCGCAGGTTTGCCATCTTCATATTGTCCAAGAGCTGTCGGAAGGCACTCAAGATAACGTTCAAATTTGCCGCTTCTGACCCCATTTTTGTAGGTCGTGACTTCTTCCAGAGCGCCCATCTCATTCCACACAAATTCTGTACCATCCAGTACTCCGTTGGAATATGAAGTCAGTTTGCGCGTAAATTCATTCGGAGCATTCAGAATGACGCTCCATCCCTCCTGCAGATTATCCTTTTGCCAAACATAGCCGTAGATCTTATCACTCTGAATATCCTGATACGACTTTTCCTGTTTTACAAATACCCACCGCCCCTGGGCATCACCGCGAATGCTGCATCCAACGCGAACCAGCTCATCGTTATCCATCGAATATATCATGTCAGCGGATGGCCCCCATTTGCCGCCCGCATTCTGGCAATCCGAAGGTGAAACAATATTCATTACCCCATCGGGCTTCGGGGGCACAAACGACAGAGAATAGGGATCCATAGGCGGGTACGAAATCAAATCAGGATTGCTCAAATCCGGACGCTCAGGAAGCGGGTCTTCCTGAGCACAGACAGGTACCGCCCATAATACACATGCCATCCACACTAAATGAAAACCTGGATTTTTAAAACTCATATCCAGAATACCTCTCAACACTACTGACGCAATTTCATTAATTTGACCCATACGAGCCAAATCTTTGCGTATTATCCTTTATCTGAATCCGTTAATCAATCCTTCAATCGCATTCTGACAATACCAAAGCGATGCTTTTTGCCCCAAACAAATCCTGTCGTAAAAAAAATTTCACACCAAAGTGAAACAATCTCCCTCTCGATGGCATCATGAGAATGAAGGAATGATCCTTCCCTGTTTGGAGGTGACGTATGTTTTTATCCGGATTTGTCTAATGACATGCCCCCCGATATAATGCACGAACGACCGAGGGGCGGTGTACATCATTATCGTATCCGGACGCGGTAGATGATGATGGTGTGTCGTGCATGCCAGGCACATTGGTATCTTTTTTTACGACGCCTTTCGTCGGAAAGGGGGTAGTGTGCCAAGACCGTGCGTATTTTGGGTTGGACGGCGAGTCGGCGGGCGGGAAGGGAGAGAGCGGATAACCCTTGGGTTATCTGGATCTATATCGCTTCTATATCGCTAAAATCTATATAGGCCAGTTTCCGATTCTCACCATCATGGACTTCTTCATACCACGTCAGATGCATCGCAAAACCAATAATCCTTACCGGTTTCAGAGCTCCTGACGACCAGAACTGTTGGCAGAGAGACTGTGAAAATACTCAAAATTCCAAATTCCAGGTTCAAAACGATGAGTTTCCGAATTTATAATAATTATATTCCCATTTATTGTCAGAACCTGTTTTGGTGAGTATTCGCCAAGAATTAATGCTACAGAAGCAAAACGCAAACAATAATAAATAGATATTGACTTGACATTATGCATTATTCTTCACAATACGATGCTGTATTTATATCCAAATTCGCGCCACAACATGGAGAATAGTATCAGGTACAACCTCAATTTTATCTCACATAACCATGCTCAGGTGATTGATTGCCGGTGCCTCCATAATTTAAATGTGCAAATCAATGGTTTTCCTGCTAAAATATGGCGGGGAGTGTTCTGACTTAACGGAGTAACCATGAAATCTACTAGGTATTTTGTGTTCATCCCGATATGCCTGCTCTGCGCATGTACGCTCGAGGATGCTTCGCAGAATGATTTGGACAAGCTAAAGGAAAAAAATCGGTTGGCAGCAGATTTTTGCGCCAGAGTCGAAGAATGTTCGACTTACCAGTACCTGGGATATTCCGGTGAAACCAATTGTCAGGACGCACTGAACTCAGCCAAGAGCAAATATGAAAAATGCGAAACTGAATTCGAAAACCTCAAACGGACAGAGATTGATTCCGAGTGCAGTCTGTTCGAAAAAGTAGAAAAAAACAATTCCCAGAACGATTATTTTTCGAATGAACATGATCTTTATATCAAGTGTGTTCAGGATAACTATCCGGAAATAACCTTATGTACAACCACCTCCTGCTTCGATAACCATACACTCAATGACTGCCAGAACGGCATTTATGTCAAAACGCCATGCAAAACCGGCCAGATTTGCTCCAATGGTCAGTGTTTGGACAAATCCACCGACAAAGAGTGCGAATCCGACAAGGATTGCACGGGCGACAATAACTTTTGCAAGACTGGCAAATGCATAGCAGATCCGTCCAGCAAATGTTCTTCCGATAGCCACTGGGATGAAGCCACACAGTCTTGCGTTTCGAACTGCACAGTATCCCAATGTATTACGCGCAGTTCAGGCTCATTCATCCAATCCTGTATCGATGGAATACCAAATGAACAGGAATGCAATCAGGGAGAAATCTGCCAAATTGCCAAAGACGGCCCCAAATGTGTCAAACTGGATACCCAGTCATGTACCGACGGTCAGCTGATCTGCGGCCCGGACGGCAACATTCAGAAATGCGAACAAAACGCCTGGACAGTTCAGAAAGAATGCCTCGGAGGCAATTGTTTTGCTTCGGAAAGTACCGTAGACTGTGCCGAATGCGAAACCGGAAGCGAGAACTGCGGCGACGATCATTTCAAGGTGATTTGCGACGCCGGTCACTGGACAAATACAAACGAATGCTGCGATGGTTATGTCCTGAACGAAGATAAATGTCAGGAAACGCAATGTCCCAAACTCGATCATACATGTCTGGACACAGCTCATTACGGAACTTGCGATGATACGGGGATTTTGACTGAACACAATTGTCCCGAAAATACCATCTGCGTTCAGGGTGACTGCATTTCCAAAGTATGCAGCCAGGGCGAAGTTAAATGCGATGGCACCAATATTCTGACATGCACAGAAAACACATGGAACACAACCCAATGCCCCACGGATCAGATTTGCCAGATAGATGATATATCCCACGAAGCCAAATGCATCTCACAAAACTGCAAACTCAATGGCAAAACCTACCATCATGGCGACTATGCATGCGAAGATCAGGACAAGCTCTTCTGTGAACAGGAGAACTGGAAACGAACGCCCTGCGGCGAAAAGGATGTCTGCGAAATTCAGAACAATGTCGCAGAATGCAAATGTGTTCCCTACTGTTCCGAGTACGATCTGTACACATGCAAAGAAAACGGCACCAAAGACAAAGTTCATTGCGAGCACGGATGCAAAGATCTCAAATGCATGACTTGTACTCCGGGCACGATTCGATGCAGCGATGATAAAAATTCCCTTCAAAACTGCAGCACAGAGGGCATTTGGGAAGATACCGCCTGTCCCAATGGCTGTATTATTGATACGCCAGCATTTTGTGCCGAATGCAAAGAAAATGCGACTCAGTGTCATGGTGAAACGGTAACTCAAAAGTGCATTCAGGGTAAATATAAAGATTTTCCCTGTGAGTCCGGTTCGTACTGCGATGCCGGAGAATGCAGACCTTATTGCGGCAACGGCAAACTGGATGCGAATGAAGTTTGCGATGGGCAGTATTTTTCCAGGAAATGCCACGATATTGTCCCTAATACCTGCGCAGAAACCAGCTTCTCCGGATCCCCCGGATGCAGCGACACCTGCCAAATCCAAACCGGTTCGTGCAAAGTCCGGAATGAACTTACCAAATGCAAAATTACTGAAGCTGAATACGATTCAAATAATCAAACCGTTAAATTCAGAGCAGAGTTTTATACAAGTGGGAATTACGAACCGAATATTGAGATTTACTGCTTGCCATCAGGCCTTTCCTTGGCCCAGATCTTTGCAGACAACACGTATCTTCAAATCCTTAAATACCATGGCGATCCCGGTAAAACTGTTGAAGAGATCTGCAAAACTGCACATACTATTCGACTGAACGTCGACTACAATTTGAGCGAATACATCCCAGCTTTTGCATTGTTCGGTGATTTGAATTGTTTTATCTACAGCTATGATTCTTCCTTTACAGACGGCATGTTCTGCAAAGATGAACAATTGATTCACTTTGAATCAAATACAAAAGTGGAGGATATTTCATTCATTAATATTCCTGCAAAAAACTGACATAAATTCATACTATTCCCTGTTTCGAATATCTGCGTACCATGATACAAATCGTCAATATATTTTCAAACCATTCCGGATTAAAACAATCCCTGCGCAATCCAGGTAACTTGTCAATGGATTTTGTCAAAAGATTTCAAACTGATATTGCCCGATAATTTAGGGAGTCATCATGAAGCGTTTTACGATTTTTGCACTTATTTCGGCAGGCTTGCTGGCATCATGCACCCTTGAAGAAAACGATCCCGATGCAATAGCCGGAAAATACTGCAGCAAGTTAAAACAATGCGACCTATATTCACAATATGAGTATAAAGATGACGCCAGCTGTATCGACAGTTACAATGCAGTCAAACTCAAATATCAGGAGTGCAAAATCGAATTCGATGCTTACAAATCAGAAGAATCCACCGGTGGTTGCAAATTAATAACAGCACTCGAGGACGACGTCGATTTTACAAACGGGGAAATTTCAGGCCTCACACAGGAGATTTCCCAAAAACGCGAAGCATATCTGAACTGCTACCATAAAAACAATTACTGCGAGAATACTGTCTGCATAGACGAAAAGACTCTGGGACTCTGCGAGAACAATAAACGCACAGAAGAAAAATGCCAATCCGGTCATTGTCGTGATGGAGAATGTATTGAATTATGCCAATCAGACAGTGACTGTAAAACAGAAGGCGAAATCTGCAAAGATGAAAAGTGCACACGTCCATGCCCTCAGGGTTCCCATTGGAACACCGAGACACAAACCTGCGTTCTGACCTGCACCAATCCCCAATGTATTACAAAAGCAGATGGGCTTTATGCCCAGAGCTGTGTTCATAATGAGTTAACGGAACTGAAGTGCAAATCCGATGAAAGCTGCCAAATTACAAACGATACAGCTGAATGCATTCAGGTTGACGGGAATTGCCAAAACGACCAAATGATCTGTTCTCATGAAGGCAACATTATGCAATGTCAGAACAATTCCTGGGCGTTAAAGGAAGAATGCACATCCGGATTTGGCTGCATCACGACGATTGACAAAATCTATTGTGCCGAGTGTGGTTCACAGAGTGAAAAATGCGACGACAATCACATACAATACCATTGTGATGCAGGCCACTGGAAGAGCTCCGAAAGCTGCTGCGACAATTACAAATATCTCGATGGCAAATGTGAAAACTCGCAGTGTCCTGAATTGGACCACACATGTTCGGATCAAATGCACTACAGAGTCTGCGATGAATCCGGATCATTAACCGAGCACCCCTGTCCAGCCGATACCATATGCGCCAATGGTGATTGTATTTCAGAACAATGCAATGAAGGTGACATGCAATGCAGCGGCAACGACATCATGAAGTGCAGCAGCAATAAATGGACGACAGAAAAGTGTCCGGAAGGACAGCGCTGCCTGCATGATGAAGCAGCCAGCAAAACGCAGTGTGTTCCTCAGACGTGCACACTCAATGACAAAGAATATCAAATCGACGAAACCCTATGCGACGCTCAGAACAACATTATCACTTGCCAAAAAGATAATAAGTGGAACTCATCCCCCTGCCCTGCCGGAACGGAATGCCAGCATGATAATGCAGCCCACAAAACGCAATGCACCCCTAAAGGATGCAGTCTCGATAACAAAGATTATCAGGATGGCGAAACCACATGCGATGCATCCAAAGCCAATATTCTTGACTGCAAATCCGGACAATGGAAACAAACACCATGCAAAACGAGCGACGGAGAATCATGCATTACTGACGCCGGCAAAGCCTTTTGTCAGCCCAAATGCGAGAACAAATGTTCCGATTCAATTCTATATGCCTGCGATGACAACGGTTTGCAAAATAAAACATATTGCAAGTACGGATGCAAAAATGACCATTGCCTGAACTGCATACCGGGAACGACCAAATGCAGAATTCTAGAGAATGCGCTCCAGACATGCAGCAAAGACGGCGTCTGGGAAAGTTTTCAATGCCCCTCTCAGTGTACATCCTGGGGGGGCAAATCGTTCTGCGGAAAGAACTGTTCGATCGGCGAAACGAAGTGTTCTTTCGGTACCCTTCAGGTGTGTCAAAACGACGCTTATGGAGATATTCCGCGCCCCCAGGGGTATTATTGTGATGACACAGAAGATACTGCGAAATATCTGCCCATCCCCTCATCATGCGGAAATAACGTGATAGACAGCGGAGAAAAGTGCGACGGTTCAAATCTATTCAAAACCTGCCGCGATGTTCTTCCCAATGTATGTGACGAAACCGTCATTTCCGGCAATCCTTCCTGCAACACTGGATGTAAAATCAACACCAATTCCTGTGTGATTCAGGATACCATCAGCAAATGCGAAATTGCGTCTGTCAGCTCTGATAAAAAAGACATCAAAATAAGTACAAAACTACACGTCAGTGGTGCCTACTATCCTCAGCTGGACTTATACTGCGTCCCCAAAGAAGAATCGTTATCTCAGGCAATTTCAAAGTACAAACCGCTGAATCATAATGGCAACAGCAAACTGATTCCGACCCCATTCTGCGAAACGGCCCGATCGTTTGAATTCAATGCCACATACAATCTCAATCAGAATGGTTATGATGGAATAACAAACATGAGCTGTTTTTTACTGATGCGTGAATTATCGGATGTGCGCGGTGAATTATTCTGCAAAAGCAACAGCATCATCGAATACGATGACGTATCTTCAGTAAGCGACGTATCAATACTGGATCTGCCCTGATAATTCACCATTGTCCATCGACCGTTAAAACTGAGCCATTATCACAATTTTGTTGTGCAAATCATAGCTTTTCCTGCTAAAATATCGTGGGAGTTTTTTTTTGATGAACTGGAGAAGCCATGAAAAACATCAAATATTTCATTCTCATTTCAGCCTGTCTCACTTCCGCATGTACGCTTGAAGAAGTGGATCCCAATGCCAGTGCCGCCAAATTCTGCGAGAAGATAAAGGGATGCGATTTGTATCCGTTGCTTCAATATGCAGACGACAGCAGCTGCATTGCCGACTACAACGCAACCAAACTCACTCATTTTTCTCAGTGCCAGAATGAATATGAGGCGTTTAAAATGGCCGAAATCACTGGGGTATGTACCCAAATGGCCGACATCGAAAAGGATCCCTCCTTTCTGAACGAGAATCTTCAAAAAACACTCCCCGAAAGCATTCTGGAAAAGCGCAATGCTTTTTTAACCTGCCTCCAGAATAATGATTATTGCATGGTGACCTCCTGCATCGATTCCTCCACGCTTGGTGAATGCAGCAACAACAAACTCACCAAACGGGAATGCCCCACCGGGCAATGCCAGAACAACCGATGTGTCGAGACCTGCCAGTCCGACACAGACTGCCCGACAAAAGGAGATATCTGCAAGGATGGAAAATGCATCCAGGATTGCCCCGAAGGCACTCACCGAAATGAAGCGACCAAAAAATGTGTCGTCACCTGTGCGGAATCCGAATCACAGTGCGTCTCCAACAGCGAAAAATCCCTGATTAAGCGATGTGTTAACGGAGAATTCGTCGAAGAAGAATGCGCTGAAGGCGCGACATGTCAGGTTAGCGCAGGCACTCCCCAGTGTGCTACCCCCAGCGATTTGTGTACAGAAGATGCACAAGCCTGCATCGCGGGCAAAGTCATGATTTGTGAGAATGAAAGATGGACCCTCAAAGATGAATGCAGGCAGGGATTTGGCTGTGTGACATCGATGTCGAATGTTTATTGCGCAGAATGCGAAACAGGATCGATTTCGTGCGACGATAATCATTATCAGAGTACCTGCAATGCTGGTAACTGGCAGCCGAACTTTGTGTGCTGCGAAGGTTATCAGCAGGCATTCGGAACATGTAAACCTGAATGCCCGCCGGCTCCTACCTGCATAGATGATAGGAGCTACAGATTCTGTGATTTCGCTGGAAATCTTCAAATCACAGAATGTACTGATAATACCGTTTGTGCCGATGGTGAATGCCGCGAAGCCTGCACCGGCAACAACTGCGGAGAAACATGTACCGGCACTGACTGCAATGAACCGAAGGAAAATGACTGTGATCCTGCGTGTGATGAAGGCGAGCATTGTGTAGAAGGTCAATGCCTGCCGGATTGTGATCCGGCGTGCAAGTCAGATGAGGTCTGCGTAGAAGGTCAATGCCAGCCATGTACCGGTGATGACTGCCCGTGTACAGGAGATGACTGCCCGTGTACAGGAGATGACTGCCCGTGTACAGGCAATGACTGCCCGTGTACAGGCGATAACTGCCCATGTACCAATGGCGAAACCAAATGCGACACAAATAACAACCTCCTCACGTGTACACAGGGACAGTGGAAAGAGTCGAACTGCTCACCTAAAACCTGTCAGGCAAATGATAACGGGGCTTCCTGTGTCGATACAACATCTGAGCCGACCTGTGCCTTTGGAATGTGGAAATATCAGCAAGGAGAATCCATCTGCCAGAATAATCAGCTCAGCACCTGCAACAACGGAGCCTGGAAAGTTACGGCATGTGCTTCGAATGAGGAGTGCACTGTTATAAATGATACAAATGCCAAATGTTCTCCCAAATGTACCACTACCACCACTTGTGATGGCTCAAAATTAATTACCAAATGCGGAGATACCATTATAAATCAGCAAACTTGCGAGTTTGGCTGCCAAAATAACAAATGTCTGGAATGTACACCGGGAACCAAAAAGTGCGAAACGGTATACATGACGAATTATGCAAAGATTTGCCAGGACAACGGCACGTGGGCTACGACTCCCTGCGGCATGGGTTTTCAGTGTTTTATGCCCACTGGAAAAGATCCGTATTGCGCAGAATGCGTCGAAAACCAATTGACCTGCGATGGCAAAAATCTGCAAATTTGTAAGAATGGGAAAAAAACCACACAAAAGACATGTAACAACCAATGTTATCCGAATATGGGAAATCCTTACTGCGATGAATGCAAGGACGGCGATACACGATGCAGCGGCACCACCACACTGCAGGTATGTCAAAACGGAAAATATAAAAATCAAACGACATGCACCAACAAGTGTTACCAATTATCAGGAGAAACGCCTTACTGCGGTGAATGCAAGGACGGCGATAAAAAATGCTACAACTCATCGACCCCTCAGCTTTGCGAAAACGGAAAATATAAAAATCAAATGACATGTTCCAGCGGATTACAGTGCAAGGATGGAACGTGCCAATCGACATCAACGTGCGGAAATGGCCAAATCGATTCTGGTGAACAATGCGATGGTTCTGTGAGTATCAATTGTTATGATATCGTCCCTGATACATGTGATGGAACTAAATTTTCAGGTTCCCCCGAATGTAACAACTGCAAACATGATGTCGGTTCCTGTGAAGTGCTCAAAGAAGTTACCAGCTGTAGAGTATCCAAGCTTGCGCTTAATGAAGCACATACCCAGATTCAGCTTAATGCTACTCTCAAATTCAGCGGCCCTGAATATCCGGAGGTATATTTATATTGCACATCCATAGATATGGGAGCTAATGAAGCCGTGACAATAAATAACCCACTGGATAAGGTGATAGTAAACGAGCATAAGACTGCTGACAATTGTTCAAATGCGCACGAGATGACTGTAGATTACAGCTATCCAACATCTAATAATGATATTGAATCCGAAAGCGTGTGCTTTATATATATACCGCTGCCAACAAAAGAAGAAGGCGTATTCTGTAAAGATGATAAAATCATTCGTATAGATGAGGCCGGTTCGGTAGCAGATATTTACTCACTGAAATTGGATATTTAATACATGATTCAATAATTGATAACCAGCGGCGCAGCGTATTGACCGCACGTCAATAGCCGCGCCCGCAATGCGTATTGGCCGAAACGCCAATAGCATGCGCCGGAATCAAAAAAAAAACGCAGCCCAAAGGACTGCGTTTTTATTTCCGATGCGGGATAGCCTATCCCTTGACCGCGCTGCTCATCGAGAAGATTGGCAGATACATGCCGATCAGCATACCACCGACGATAACAGCCAGGAAGCACATGATGAGTGGTTCCAGCAAAGCCATCATAC